>Ga0315914_1005070_pt1 | contig 19381 bp, 10 predicted proteins | sample MpolenodulesMG_FD_203920 | JGI IMG/M metagenome (GOLD analysis project Ga0315914, IMG submission 203920) | Medicago polymorpha root nodule microbial communities from Los Angeles, California, United States - elongated nodules | ecosystem: Host-associated > Plants > Roots > Nodule | place: USA... | reverse complement strand
TCTAATTTTATCCTACTTTGTTTTAAGTGTAACACCCCACAAAGTGTAACACTTAAGACTATCACATAATATCATCAAATTTGTTTGCATGTTAAAGATGTCAACGATAAAATAGTACATGTAAGTCCAAGATGTTACAAGCATTATTAGATGAATTACTATTGATCATTAATCAGTAATCAACAATTTAAAAATGAATCAAACATTAAAATCAAAATTAACTTTTTCAAAAAAGTCAGTTTTCTGATTGCACCGTAGAAGCTCCCTATTTTCAAATGGGTGCTTAGATATAGGGATGTATGGAGTACGTTAATGTCTCCTTCTTAAATGTTTTTGTCGATTGGTCTATTGTAATAAATGCTTAAACTTATCTTTCCTTTTATTTTTTATGGACGATGGTGATTTTTTCAATAGCTTGAATTTTGTTATGTCATGTATGATGTCATGAGTTTTAATTTCTCATCAATTACAAAAAAAACAAATTGATACTACTAATTTTTCTTTCTTTTTTTAGGTTTTGTTTGGTAGAGAGAAAGTTTAAGGAAAGAAAGTAGGAGGAAATAATGTTTAAGGAATGAAAGTGAATAGAAAGTGAGATGATTGTTTAGTTGTTTGGTATAAAAGAAAGTGGAAAGAAAGTTAAAGGAAAGATACATCCATATTTTTTAAATGAAATAAATACCCCTACATTGAAAATTGATGTTATATTTTTTTTAGTTTGTGTGATATTATATAAAGTAACGTATATGAATAAAAAACTAAAAATAAATTTAATTTACGGTAGTCTACTGTATATAAATTATTTATAAATAAATAATAGAAATTTGAAGAAGCATGTCGTGACAAGCAAATTAATGAAGGGACATAATAAGCACATGCCACTGTAATTTTTAATTTCAATTGAATGCCACTTTGTAATTTTACAATTTGTAAACTACTCACCCAACTTTCTTTGCTGCTATGTGCGGAAAGTTTTAGCACGTGGGCCCCATCAAAAATAAACTTTCTTTCCACTCTCTCTAACAATGCAACCATGCAAGGGAAGCTCATTTTTAAATAATCATTCTTTCCTCTTTGCTTTCTTTTCTTATTGTTTCTGTAGTTCCAAACATACCCGGGGAGGGGTAGAATGATCAATGTTGGAAGGGTTTTCTGAATATCACAAACAAAACACAAACAGACAAGGGGGTTTATCAGGCACAAACCTTAGGAGAGTTTATCCTTACAATGATTTAAAAGATTGATCAAACAAAGTTTTCCATTATTAAAAAGAGGGGGTATGTGAAGGCATTGTTTCATAGGTTTATTAGTCTTGTCTAATATGATCTCAATTCTCAAATATCCATAAAAGTACTTGAATCAAGAAAAATATGAGAGAATAAATTTTTAACCATGCATAACTAAATGCATCATAGGTAGACTCTTTTAAAATATATTCATTTCAAATGGTTTAAGGCACTTTTTTTATTTTAAAATTGATTTAGACCTATTTGAAAGGATTTATTTAAGGCTTGGGTAACATTTTTGGAACAGGAACAAGTCTTGAATCAATTGTAGAATTGTTTAATTGATTCAAGATAATCTACTACAATGTTTTTCAAATTAAGTTACGGGAGAATCTTTACAAACATTCATACAAATTATAAAGAGAACATGCAATTTATGAGAAAACTAGTGTGTCACATGCAAGGATGATTGCAACCAAACCAGTAAAAAATATGATGTATGTTCTTACATAGTTTTTCATTTTTCACAAGTGCAAAAAACCTAAGTTCTCAAAGTGTGTAAACTTTTCATCATAGTAGTCAAGAAAATTATGATTTTGGATTAAACTTGAACTTTACAAAAGTCTTGAGCTTTATCTAAGTGTTCTTACATTATGCGTAAAATGTAATTGTTCATAATTGTTTGTGACATATTTCACATTAAAACTCCATAGATTGGTGCCTTATTAGTTTTATTGCGTAAAAATTGTTTGTAATAGTGTTATTTAAATTGTATATAAAATTAGTGGTATTGATTCTACAACAAGTCTATTGAAGCTTTAATTGAAGATTTGGTTATTTTCTTAGCAATTTATCTAGAATTATTTTCTTAGCAATTTATCTAGAATAATGTGTTTTAAACTCAATCTTAGTTACATGTATATCAATTAATCCATTCTCTTACATGAATATAGTCATATTAGTCATAGTTGTAGGCATAGGTACTTTGCCGTTTTATGCTATTAACATGGATGTTGTGAGTTTGTTCACAGATTCATCCTTTTTGTTTTTAGCGAATTTGTATTGTATCGATGTACTCTATCAATTTGAATGAATGAATATCGTTTATTTTGTAAAAATAAAATTAATCCATTCTCTTAAAGTTCACAAAAACGTTTTTGAAAACATACTTTAGAACCAAAAGTATGAAACTCTCTTCAATCCCTTCTAGACTTTTAGAAGGCATAAAGTTTTTTTTTTTTATTACAGAAGGCATAAAGTTAACATAGCATGAAGTTTATTACCCTTCTCATTTAATATATTAAATAGAAAAATCTTAACTTGATGTGAATAATCATGCAATTTTATTCTCGAGAAATGCATAAGATTAAAATTATTTAAAATAAAAAAGTAAGAAAAGATTAACCATAAATTTATTTTCTATTATAATAAACTTTAAACATAAACAAGGTGTTTAGGCTATTCCTCAACCCTTAGAAAAAAATATATAAATCACAAGTAAAATTTTTTAAAGATAAACATAACATATTATTGCTTATTTCTTATTGTTTAAGATAAAATTATTATTCTCACAACACCTTAGTCATTTATTTTATCATCGCTCTCATTAAACATGTCATCAGAGTTGAATGGAGTAGAAATAGAAAAAAAATACAAAAGAAATATGAAAGTTGGTAGAAGCACTGTCGAAGGAACCAACACCCGAATCATCCAATCCAGCCCAAAATTCGTCCATGGTAACTGCGTCAACGAATTCAATACGTGGGTTTGGAGCAACGGAAGAGTTTGGCCAAATAGCAACATGTGGTGGTGGTGATGGTGGTAAGGTTGGATTCGTAATCTCACCAACAACATTCGTCATTGTTTGGGGCACAATGACATCAGTGCTTGAGTTCACCATAGTTGTTGGAGCTCTTGTATCTATAGAGGCACCATTTTGTTGCAACATAAATGAATCTGTGCCAAAATACTTTCATTATTTTAATATTCCAATAATAAGGTATTATATGTACATAAATAACTTCTCTCAAAAAAAAAAAAATGTACATAAATAACTATTGTAAAAGAAGTGCGCAAATAAAAAAAATTAAGAAAACATGTATCGATATATGTGACATTTTTTTAATGTCATATTTTACCAGAATTTGGATTTTGATCATTGTGAAAGAAGGAATCGCCATGCTCCATGCTTGATTCTAACACTTCAATAGATACTCATCCAAATCCAACAACTGAATTTATAGTCGGTGAAAAAGTTTGAATATTTTTTTAGAGTTTATTTCGGTCAATTGCGGAAACTAATATTTATTAATATATTTTTAATAGAAATTAATATAATATTATTATACAACATTTTAACTTTAGAACGATAATATTTATTTATCATAAGTAAAAAAATACAAATATATCCGGAAACAAACAAAAAAACGTCATAGAAATAAAAGATGTTTGACCACATAAATTTTTTCATATAACTATTTTTTTTGAAAGATTTTTTTTTTATATAATAAATATCATTTTCTCCTGATATATATTTTTTAATTTGAACTCTCTACTTTATAGAAAATAAAATGATATACATAGTTCAAAATTTGGTCAGGAAGTAAGTAAAGTTTAATAAAATTTTATTCTAGTAAACAATCAAAATTAGATTCTACTAAAAAATCCGACCTTAATTGAAATACATTAACCAATTTAATCCAACTGCCTAATTATATTATGTCTAAAGATACTTTGGTTCATTTTATGTAAATATAAAATTTAGAAGGCTTTTAATTTGTTTTAATTGTTCAAGTTGACCTCGTAACATACGTGAAACCTAAAAAATGACCCTCTAAGAAAAAACACACAGACTTTACCCATGTAATTTGAGATTCTTTATATTTTTACCTCCTATTTTTTTTTCTTGTAGACATAAAGTTTTGTAAAATGACCTAGATATTGAATTTTTTCATGATTTTACATAGACATGTGTTAGAATGTTAAAATATGGCATTCCACACAAACTTAGAATTTTTCAACAAAGGATGGATAAATTATAAATTTTTAAAGAGCAAAAAACAAAACAACGAAAACATCAATCTAGAAATTGAATTTTGAGTTGTTTTTTAGAGACATCTATAAAAATGTATAAAAAGGATATGAAAAGTTTCATCACATTCTGAAGAAGCCTCGATGTATTTTTATATTTTTTGACCTAAACGCTCAAAATTGCAATTTTGTTCCAAGTCAACATATATTCACAAGTAAAATTTTGTTCCCTTATTGTACTAGTTTATTTATAGCATCATAAGAACCTTTTCCAAGAGTAGTATTATGGGGGTTAATGTTGATCCTGACTTTTCAAACTTAGCACAACATTACTCTTGGAATCGTTACTCTATTTGGGAAGCTCAAAGAGCATGAGCACGAAATCTTGAAATCACTACTCTATTTGGGAAGCTCAAAATGTATGAACACGAAATCTCAAGGTTGAAAGCTAGTGAGAAAAATTTCAAGAAGGAGAAGAAGTCCATTGCGTTCAAAGCATGCTCACCCAAGGCTAAACATTAAGTGGAAGAGGATGATGATACCGATGAATACCCATTCGAGGGTTGAGGAGATGAAATTGTTTATGCACTGGTACCATAGACACATTGAGAAATATGGGTTGAAGCTTAATGACAAAAAAATCTCATAAAATTTAGGAGAGCAACTCACAAAGGAGCTTAACCCAAGAATGAAGAAAAGGTGCTCAATTGTTATGGATGTGGCAAATCGGGTCACTTGAAGAGTGAATGTCTGGAATTAACCAAAACGAGGAAAAAGTCCAACTTCAATTTCAATAGAAAGAAAGAAAAAAAAGGAAGGAGAGCCTACATTGCGTGGGAGGACAATGATATATCATCCACTCTAAGTGATTTGGATGATAGTGAAATTGTCGACCTATGTCTGATGGGACATAAGGATCAAAACAGAATGAGAGCCTATATTGCGTGGGAGGACAATGATATCTCATCCACTCTAAGTAATTTAGATGATAGTGAAATTGACCAAAACGAGGAGAAAGTCCAACTTCAATTTCAATAGAAAAAAAAAGGAAGGAAAACCTATAAATAGGATTTTGTTTACACTTGATATACAATCAAAGGTGTAAGAAAATTAAAGTTTAGATGACTTCTGAATACTCAAGAAACTCTAAGATTGGAAGTTTGTAAGAATTTCTCTAAGTGTTTGTGCACTATGTAATTCGAAAGAGCAAGGGCACTTGTAAAATGATAGAATTCTTGTTATTTTTCTTCATCTGCTCAAGTTCTTATATAGGAGGAAATGAAAGAGTCATTTTTAAAGAGTTGTAAGTGCATTAAATTAGTCCTTGAGAAGCTTGATCAAAGACGTCGAAATGTTGTCTCGAATGGATAATGTCGTTGATTAGTCATTCAAATATCATTTTCTTCTAATAGAATGACCTGTTATATTCTCTTTCTCCTTGAATTTTCTTGTTTGTTTTAGCACATGGTTAGAAGACGAAAAACTGTACTACTCAGAGTCTGATAGTGACATTCCTTCAGAATACAACAAACTATGTCAGAGTCTTCAAATGCGTCATCCTTCAGAGTCTTCATTACTTCAGATGCTTCTGAGTGAAGATTCTCTTTTGATCAAAGCGATGAATTTCTATTTGACATTTCTTCAAATCTCGTTCTAAGTCATACTAGCTTCCCTCATAATTCAGATGCTCTCTTATGCGTTCAGAGTCTTGAAATTTCAGAATTTAAACTTGACTGTGACAATCTGATGTAGTATTTTTCTATCAATCAAAAGTAAGTATTGTATATCGTCTCCACAAGGACTAGCGTGATATTCAAGTCATTCAACAATCAATATTGTTCTAAGTGTATGAATTTAAAATGTGTGTTTGTCTAAACCTATATAAACTATTTGACATAAAATAAATAGAGAAGAGATAGGGCTATTTCGCTTGGGGTCAGAGACATCAATCAAGCGTAACAGCTGCAATCTCTCGATCAAATAACGGATTCTAGCTTTTTAAACGATATTATCACAATCACTCGACAATATCATTCGTGTCCAAATGATATTGTTATTTCTAAGGGATCGTTTAAACATCGATTTCCCAAACATTTAAACGATCACAAAGTCGATTGGGTAGTTTAATTGACGATTTCCCAACCGATTAAATTACCCAAAAGCATTAAGTTCTAGATTAAAAGTGATTATCAAATATTACCATCAATGTCTAGAGTGATAACTTAAGATAGATTGCTATTCTATTTCTAGATTCAAAAGTATGTGTCCATATCATTTTCAATCTCAATAAAACAGTAAATGCAAGAATAACAACAATATTGAATAAATTGCTAGAACCATATATTAAATGATCAAAAGATTACATAATAGCTTGTTTGAATACCTCAAACCCCACAAGGGTAGATGCAGCTACATATGTCTATGCAAGCTTGGCAAAGGATGAAAGAAAGATGAAGATTTCATGCCTAGACTCATGATTACTCAACAAATCTTGGGTAGAATCTACTCCTAACACCTTACTTTGTGTTTCTCACTAGAAATGCCAAACCAAATATCTCCCAATAATGTGCTACTGTATAACCATGGCGTGATCCCCTTTATGCCTCCAAAATGTGAATCCTCCTGTACAAGAAAGCTGCCTCCTTCCCCAAAACGTGTGTTGTTTTCTTCCTTTTTTGTGCCGCAACCTCCTCCTCCTGTAATCCTTTTCAACTGACCTAGTTCCTTCTTTCTTCTTTTCTCTCGGGTCACCGATGGGTTAAGGTCCATTTGTTTATTTTTCTTCTAATTCCTAAGCATGTTGCACGTGTGCTCTTATAATAATAACTAAGACATTATGTTGTCAAGTATTCCACACACCTTTGTTATCTCATTAGCCATTGGCCATATAATAATAGACACTAATACACTACTTGACTCAATAAATAAGAAAATGATAGTTTATTTAAAATAACTCTAAATTAAGTACTAAACTAAGAAAAATAGAATTAAAACTTAATTAAAAAGACTCTAAAAATGTGATGTGACAGACTGTCATCACAATCATAATTTAATTCAATGGTCCTTCACACTTGAACACACGTTAACGTATCCAATTGTTCTTTCATACTTTGTTATCATCAAATCTTTAGAGACATTGTTCAGCTCTCTGGCCCCCTAGATTTCCTCGACGCCACCCTTTAACTTATTTAATTATAACCATGTCCTCAGTTTCCCACCAATTTTACACCATGAAAGAGGTTGAATTTAACACCCCAAATTTTAAGTAATTCATTTTTAACCTTGTGTGTGTCACTTGAGCCAATTGTTATATGTTCGGATGCTTAGACATCGAAATAAGATAGTTATAATGGAGAGAATATGTTTTTAAAATAGAAATCGGTTTTTAATATTTTAAAATTTATTTGTTTGAAAATTTTGATTTTCTTGTTTGAGAAATTGACTTTCTTTGAATTTTCCTAGCCTTAAAAGACAAAACGTTGGAGTCATATTATGTCAAACCAAGTTCATGTACAAAGTGAATTGTCGATTAAGGGATGAAAAGAGTCAAGATCCTCTCCATTTATTAGTCTCTCCATTTCTTTCATTTGGAGAGATAAAAACACAAAGAAGTTTGAAAATAATTAATAGTAGTGAAACTCACTTAGTGGTGGGACCCACTACATACTTTTTTGTATCTATCTCTCACCAAATAACACTATCCATTTACTTTTAGCAAATGGAGATGAACTTAACTCGGAAGAAAGGGTTTAATTAGGAATATAATGAGTGAGCATTGTAGTATATTGAATAGGGAGACGTCTCATGATCCCTAGGTAGCACAACCGCCAAATTGTGTTTTATTGTAGACAATTTTGGGGATAACGAATTAGGATGTTAATTAGAATAGGGAATAATGTTTATTTATGATGTTTTATGTGTGTTTTAATGTTAATTGTTATATTTTACCATTCATAAATTGTTTGTTGTATTTAATGTAGGAAATGTTTGGGACATTTATGTGCTTAGGAATTGATTTTAAGTCACGCAAAATCTATTTAGTGGTTTACAATTTCAAAATCTAGAAAAACGAGCATAAAATAATTGATTTTTAGGCTTAAGGAATACATTTTACGATGAACTTGAAGAAATTTGGAAAATTGATTTTTAAGAGTAAAGATCCTCTTCATTTGTCAAAGTAAATGGAATAGGAGAGGATCTCAACTCGATTTTTGGCTAGTAAAAACTGATTTGTGATACAAAAAACTTGAGGATAAAATTAATTGATGATATGGATTTAGATTAAAGGATAGAATGGTAATTACGGATAATTTAAGTGATAAACCATGCTCAATTGAGATTTAGAATTATTTACGCAACATAAATATTTATTTCAAGTAAAGTTGCATCACTTTTAAATCTAATTCATGTTGAATCAACCTTGTAGTAGTTGCCTAGATAAACAGTCAGGTTTTTGTATTTTTTATTTTGTAAAACTTTCATTTCATGATTAGATCAGGATACTCACACAAACACAAGTATGGAACTAATAGTTTTGTAAGTATTAGAAAATGTTTCTTCATTATTTTGTAGAGGTATGCATCATTGCATCTTAGATAGACAACCATGGTTCAAGTGGAAACTTTAGTAGTTAAGGTTGATACATTATACATAATTATATTTCTACATAAGTTAATAGCGAAGATGCACATTCTTTGTATTTTGAAGACATTTTGATTATTAACAGTAATTGGAATCGATGAATACTTGGATAGAGACAATGATGTCGTTTGGAATTATCTAGCATACAACTCAAGAATTGCAGGGCCACCAATACAAGACAATATCATGATTTGTATGCAAATTTTTAGGTTGAATCTCTATCATAAGTAAGCGCATCAAAGTGGTCCTTGAAAAGAAAAATGAATATAATGATGTGTGATGTGTCTGAAACTGACCACTAGGACGTGAAAGAGCATTTAATATTTAAGGTAATTACTATACTATGATATGATACTCTATTTGTGTTCCCTAATACATATGCAAAGTGGATCAAACAAAATGGAGAGCATAATTAGATTAGAGTCTCAACTTAATAATAGTATAATAATGGGGGTCACAAAATGTAGGAGACAGAAAGAGTGACTTCCAGGCCTCTAAACTAAATAAAAGAAAATGGACCAGTGACCTTTAAAAAATATGTTTTTGGTTAATCTAAATATACTAGTTTTAACGTTTTATTCCTCTAAAAATGTCCTTCGAATTTTGGTCCCAATAAATTTTATGATTCCAATTTCAGTCCCTGCTTTTTACAACATTTCATGTTTTATGCTCTTAGTGACATTTTCTGATAACATGCCGTTGATAAGAACTTAAAATATTATTAGTTTAATAATTTAGTTATTTACTCTTTAATGTTCATTAATTTAACTATAACTTTAAATTTCAGATTAAATAAATAAGTTATTAAGTTAATGCTATTTTAAGATATCAACAATGACGTGTCATAAAAAAAAGTTCACTTGGAACATAAAATATGAACTTTTGTGAAAATACAGGGCTAAAATTGAAAACAAAAAATTTAGATGATAGAAATTCGAAGGAAATTTATAGAGGGACTAAAAAGTAGAAGTTAATATATTCAAAGAGACTAAAAACATATTTAACACCGTATATTTTGTCCTTGTAAAACCAACATGAATTTTAGTCCATTCAACTTCCTCTTTGTACTTTTACCGTTATGTATTAGAGCATCCACAATGGAGACCCTCAATCTTGAGGTCTTAAACGAGTCCCACATGGATACATCACTTTTTTTTTTAATAATAGTACTTAATATATACTCAATCATTCCAATAGAGACCCTCTAATAAAATGTCTAAATAAATCCCACCAATAACTCTTTATCATTTACATTTCAACAAAAACAACTCAATAATGATTATTTTATTAAAAAGTGGTGAGGGGCCCACTTAAGAATTGAGATCTTAAGTGAGACCCTAGATCTTAAGAGACCTCCAAAAAAAATTTCCCCAATAAATGTACCTATTAGGTACCGGGTCTTAAATAGTGAAGACCTCACTATTGAAGATGGTCTTAAATGCTCTATTGCGTCATCCTAAATTTCTCTAATGCAGTTACGATGACTTTAATTAATAGTATGTCTTTTGTCGATGTAATTTGACTTTAGTCTTCATATATATTATTTTTTGTGCTAGTTTCATTTAATATCAGAAAATAATAACCGAATGGCCAATCCTTAACATAGAAGAAGCATTTTGTGATCTTGAAGGAAAGTAATTGAACGATAAAGTTTTTCAAATGAATGACTATCTATTATAAAATGGTTTAGAAAGGGACTAAATGTAAGTCTCCTTGGACCTCACTGAAATGTGGTGACAAATAACAGAATTTGACACTTCTAATTCATCAAGAAAAATACAAAGGTTATTACTTTCCTCGTCACTCTTCACAAAAATAGGTGACATTTAGCACATAAGTTTTAAAAATTCAAGCATTTTCCCACAAGTAAATGATTATATATACTCCCTCATTTATACCTGTGTAGGTAAATAAACTTCTTTAAATCTACATATATGATACCAAGACTGTTTCTTATCCCAAAATCTATGCTAGTGAGTAAAATTGATATACGGTAAGAGACTCAAACACTATTTTGCACAAAGGCTAATTAGTCTATTTTGCATATTTCTACACTAAGGAAAATTACCTACATCAGATAATCTATCACGGTATAGTGGATCTTCATGAAAATTGGAAAGAGCCTCAACAACATTATCCATTAGTCCCTGAGTCTCATCACATTGAAAGTTAACAAGAATAAAAAATGCCCTTACATCTGCAAGGGCCATTATACCCCTTCATCTTAGCATATTTAATCAAATGCCCCAAAAACATTCTCTTTTAATTCTTCAGCCTTATGTCCCAATAGCTCAACAAGGATAGGGACCACATCTGAATCCCGAATCACAAAAGTTGTGTGTGTATGGCGACAAATCCCATATCACATCAGTAACTGCTACTTTAGCTTCATCATAACCTTCTCTATTGCCTTTGCAGTATAGGACATACAAAACATATACTCATATATTTCCTTAACAGAAGCACCATATCCTTCAAGAAGTATAGCCCCAACTTGAGCAACTGGTCTAATGCAATTAACATGAGTCAATAGCACACAAAGAGTATTGCCATCTACAAGTTTGTATCACGAGGGATGAATCACAAGTGCAACGAATCGCAACAATTAATAAAGTGATAAGTTATCGTCTCCACATGGATTTTCATACAATTAAGCATTTAACAGAATTTCTTAATTGAAAAGAAGTAATGGATTTATGGTTTTCTAGTTTTAAATTGTCTTGCACAATGTGATATTGGGTTTGGTTGATTTAGAAGATTAACCATGATTAGGGTTTCCTTGAATCCCCTCTACCTTCTTTGTTGGAATTAACTCGACTTATTTTTAGTTATTATCTAGCCTTGATAAACGAAAGTTCTTATATGACCCCATGATGTAACGGTGGAAAGTTCTAGTATTTGTGCCTAAACAAACAAGGGATATACTTTTGACTTCCAATAAAGATGAATCATAACCCTAACAATCATACTTATATTCAATTAAGAGATTAATAGAAAATAGGCAATTCACTATTTTTCTTGTTCAGGTGAAAGCAGAATAGTTAGTCTTATACCTTAACCTAGATATCAGGTTAACCGCCAATTGAAGAGCATTATAATGTTTGAAACATATACAAATTAACCCATACTACTCGGATCATAAACTGAATAATTTTTTTATAAATTGAACAAGAGGAGAAGAAACTCTGCCTTGAAGCTCTGGATGCTTGACCCTTGCGTTGCACCTCTAACTTTCTGAATGAATAAAAGTGTGTGGAAGAGTCTATATTTATATGCATAATTAATTCTAGGTAAAGATATGAGAAATAGTTTTATTCCACCCATCCATTTTGGAAAACAAGTTGAAAGTGCAAGTTGCCCACAAAAAAGTGCAAGGGCGCATTGGAGGAAGCACTAGGACGCATGAGGCAAAACCTAATGGATTCCCCTGCATATGGGAGCATAATCAATGTGTAGGGGAAGATTGACCTCAAGGGTGTGAGTTTTAAAGTTTTTGTCCTTTTTTGAGCGTTCTTCCTTGTTGAAATGCCTTGGAACTTGGGATGAATTTTACCCAACTTGTATTGTCTTCAAAAACCTTCCAAGTATCATTGATATTCATTATTCATATCCCTTGATCCTTCATGTGGTGTCTTGGTTTGTCGAATTACATGATTTATCAATAAAAAGACACAAACAACCTATGGAGTTGCATGCTTATGGACGAAACTAAATTACAATTACTCGAATGAAAACAATACAGAATGATCCTCAAACCATGAACAAATCCTCTAAATAACCTCTTAGTAGTCTTCAAATGTAAAGAAAATAACTAAAAACATAACTTAAAATATCATATAATGCTCGGTCATCATAATGTTATCTCCAACATGAAAAAACTCCACAAACATGAGTATCACTCCCAACTCAACAAGCATACACATATCTTATCCTGAGACACCAAGAAATCCAATCGATTGACACACACTTTCCTAAAAAATCATGTCACCAACACCAACATTATCTACGATAAAACAAAGAGCTCTTGATCTAACAAGTTCCTTCCTAACTTCCCGCTGAAGAGCCATTACACTCAAATCTCTAACAAATACAATCTAAGATCGGTATCACAAGAATTTAACAAACATGTGATAATTTCTAAACTATAATTACTTGCAACAAACCATCATACTTTCACTACAAAAAATAACAACAACCAACATTTTATCAGGACTCCCCGCATCTTTCCTTCCGCACGAAGCAACAACCTTATCAAAGACTGTGTAGCACCATATCCACCCATTTCAATTACTAAACTATACCACCACCTCCACAAGAAATTCACTTCAAGCAAAAAGCACCAACTTCGTAAAGTAAATCAGGAGCAAAGAGAGATTAGTTACCCATGGGTGAGGTAACTAACAAAGAGATGAAGTTTTATGATGGAAGAACATGCAAAAACTTGAATCCAAGCTACCAATGAAGAATTACAATTTATATCTTTATTTCTCTATCTAAAACAATAATATGGATCTAAAGAGTATTTGAATGAATCTGTTTACAATCATATTTATATAAGTCATAAAAGTGCAGTTTCGTTAGGCGAATTAATGCTCGTCCAGCGAAACGAGGTTTCTTCATGTGTAGGGCAAAAACAACTGGTCTTTAAAAAGTCACTAAACCACCTAACCTCATTGGGTGAAGTGTTTCTCGCCTATCGAGTTTGCTCTTGACTTTCTCCCTAGAACTCATCGCTTTTAGCTTGTCCAACGAGTTTGCTCTCTGACTTGGCTTGCCTTCCACTCACCTTGGCTCACCTAGCGAATATCCTTGTACTCAAATTCTTAGTTTCATTCTAATTAGGTGTCTAACCTACAAAAACAATTGGAATATATATAATATTATAATTTTCTAGCATAAAACTATATAATTTGTGTATTTACAATAAATTAGGAGTTTTTATATGGATTACATGCAAAACAAGTTAATAAGTGCCAATGAAAATAACATGATTTTGGAACTTATCACATTCCTCCCAAGTTCCATTTGAATGGATATGCTTTGATTTTCTTGGGCTGCACATTATTTTGATAAGTCTGTTTGTTTTAGGCTTGTTGTTGCAACATCATCGTATTTATTTTCCTTTGATTGTATCATGTTCCTAACAAGCTATCTCCTCCCCATGCTGTTAACGCTTTAACTATTTTGCCCTTCACTCATCATCCATCGTTACCCCCCTCATCGCCTTGCCTCTTTTGTTCAACCATAATCTCTAGTCCTCACATTCTTTTCCCATCTTCCTCCCCTACTTAAAAAAAGAAGATCACATGAATCAGTTGTATGTCCCATGAGTCCATAGTAGTAGCAAAACATTGCCAATCTTTCGTATTTTAGATTAACCTTATGCGCCCTCTCTTGACTTTTTTATTTTCCTTCTTTTCTCCAAAGACTTTATCTATCATAACCCTGATGATAAATTGTAGACGTGCACCTAGAACAATACAATATACCAAAATTTGATTTGGTATATCAACATCCATCATTAACCCTAGTATCAACATGTATTTGTTAAAGAACAAGTGGCCAATTAACAGCTTTTGGACATCTAAGTGATAAAAATATTGAAACATGAAGATCTCATCCTCTACCTTTCGTATTCTGAATTTACCAACCAAATACCATATCTCAGCCATCTTTTGTACGCAGATTTCACTATTTGTAAAAAACATTCCCATGAGGCACAACACAAGATTTGTCGCTTACTCTTCTTGATTTACTTCTTCAACTTCAATCATCACTTCATCTTCCTCTTCCTCTAGATTGAGGTGCTCAAAAGACTCCATGAAAGTTAGGTTCAATTGGTAGTTTTATGTAGGAAAGTTTTAGGAATTGTTGAAGTTAGTATAGAGAAGAGTTAGTTAGTTAACTTGCTAACCATTTTGTAACTGTTTCTTAAGCATAGTTAGTTAGAGACAGTTATAGGATTACATGTTCTATATAAACTCTCCATGTACTACTTGTTCAGTTTAGTTTTTTATGAAACACTTCAATGAGAATAAACCTTTCTTCTTTCTCAAGCTTTTTCTCTCCATTAATGGAGTTTTACTTCCAGTTTTCACAGGGATCACATGCAAGATTTATATCAAGAGATAGTTTGCAAAGGTTGATTGTTCTATTTTGTGTAAACCATCTTCTCACGTAGGATAGAAAAATAAAAGTCACGTAATACTATAAAAGGAACTTATTCTTATTTTATTTACCATTAATTTTTTTTATTTTGATATATATCTATATCTTATATACCTATATAGAAAAGGGACACCCGCGTGATTTTGGGCATGCCTTTTTATCTTTCGATTATACCCTTGATTTTAGCACTTCTAATTACAATTTTATCTTTTGTTTGCAAGTTTTGAGAGGAAGGAAAGGAAAGGCTGGGGAAGGGACGGGAGGGGAGGGGAGGGGGAGGGGAGGGAAAACCCTTCCCTTGTTTGGGAGTTAAGAAACTAACAAGAAAGGAAAAAGGAGGGCTTACGTGATAATTTTATTATTTTACAATTTTTTTCCTTCTTAAAATCAATAATTTGTGTTATACTTTATAATTATTATATAAAACTAATAGTTTTTTTGACTAATCTTATAAAAAATCTTGAAAACATTTTTTTAAAAAGTGATACAATAATGATAAATTAATTTCACTATATATACAAAAATTATATTTTCTTTTATTTCATAAGTATTATTTTTGGGTACAAATTTCATTAATAAGTTTAAAAAAATAAAAAAATGATAAAAGAATTAGAATTTTGAATTATAGTGAGAGTAAAATTATCAATTTGTATGTTTAACCCCCAAGATCCCCCAATTTGGGGGAACTATCAAAATTGGACAAAATAAACCCTCGAAAACCCTCGAAAACCTTTCCTTGTTTTTTTTTAAACTCCCAAACAAGAGTTTACCTCCCCACGGGCCTTCCCTTCCCCTCCCATTCCCTCCAAAATCCAACTCCCAAGCAAAGCCTTATGGTTACTAGAGGAATGACAGGCAGTGCATGCTCGTCTATCCATATTTTTCTATTGTATTTTCTTGTATTTATATTTTATGTTGTTTTTAAATTTGAAAAAAAAAAGTTAGATTGTTACGTGAAAATTTGTAGAGAAAATATTCAACTAATAGATAGTTTTTCTCTAAAAAACTAATAGATAGTTTGTTTTCAAATTTTCTATAATTTATGTATAGATTTAGATTTAAATTTGAAAAAAATGGTTTTATAAGGGTAATTCTGTCTATGAAAAAGTCCAACAAAAAATTAGTTAACTTTGTAGTTGTCTTTATATAAATGGTATAAATATTCCAAAATATTTGTTAGTAAATAGGTTAAATAAGCATACAATTAAGCACAATAGAAAAGTGGACCCATATTGACGCTAGTAGATATAAATGCAGGGCCGTCTTAAACTATCCGGAGGCCCCGATGCAATCTTAAAAATTGGCCCCTCCAATAAAAAAAACACACCAAAAATTCAAAAACATTATCATTTATTTTAATTGCAAATGACATTATAAAGTTGTATATAACATAAATAATATCAAAAAGACTATTGTACCAAAAAAGTAATATCAAAAAGACTATTCCATGTAAATAACATAAAAAGAGTTATGTTTTCTTATGCTAAAAAAATAAATAAAATTAAAACATAATAATAAAAAAGTGATTCCTTGGAATTGAACCGAGAACCAAACGCCCACACACGCATCATTCAACCACTAGACCATCACACAATTCTTTGAATTATATGCGCTAAACAAATATATGTAATATTTTAAGGCCTTATATGTATAAAAGAAAATATTTGAGTCCCCAAAATTTGGAGGCCCTGAGCCATGGGCCTGGAAGCTCTTGCTTTGGGCCGGCCCTGATGCCCTTGTTGTATTATGTCTTTTCAATGTATCACCATGGTTATAAAAGATTGAGGATGCATGCAGTGGATGGATGCACATACACTAAATTGAGGCAATATTTCTTCAATAATTTTGTTTAAACTGTTGCCTTTTTTTTCAAGGATATGTACATGTCAACTCAAACCCTTTTTATGTTCTACTTTTATTGTTGTGCACTTTTGGATCCTTAATTATTAATCATGAAAGCCTCTTTAATTTTGATGTATTTTTCTATTTTTAAAGTTTATTCTGTAATTTGTCTTTAGTCTTTGCAGTAACGGCTATCCAGTTATCTACTATACCGACAATGACGAATCTAGCTGAAATTTTACGACGGGCATAATATATAGAAAAAATAAAATATATTTTTAGAAATCTTATCTTTATATTTTTTGTTGTTGACAAAACCATATGTGTAGTTACTATAGAGATTAAAAGTGTGAAACCAGGAAAAATAAATAAACTCATGAAAAAAAATTGTCTTTCAGATTTCTACTAAGGCTTTTCACAATCAAACTTATTTGGGTAGTAAACTAACTAAAAAAATTTAAAGAAAAATGGGTAGTCTAGGCCACCCCAACGTGACAATAACATATGCCCCTGCATACGATATAGGACTACACAATGCTATATGAGATTAACATTATAACATGAGAGAAAGAAAGATAATAATGTGATTTGGACGCAGATAGAGGATTGGTCGTAACCTTCACTAGAACATTGCAAGTAAACCTTCATTGGAAGATTATATCTATGTATGCTGGATTTAGTTAGAGCTATTTTTTTTCTCTCTTTTCGTTGTTGTACTTTTGAATACCTATGATCATTTTGTTAGTATCTCCAAAGTATAATATAGGTCTACTTGATGTGTTTTTTCATGCATTTTTTTTATTGTTGTTATTTTTTGTTTAATGAATTTTTCAACCATTTTTTAACCTAACACATGATTTTAGTAGTAAAAACTTAGGAGTTTATGATGTGACACTTGTCATTAAAATGTGGTTAGACCATTTAATAATTACTTTACTACTACTAGAAGTATGATAAGTAAAGTTTTGAATTGATTATAAATATACAATCTTGAATAGTTGTTAAAAACACTAATCTCAGGGATTGACAAAGAATATTTCAGCTTGACTTTTGTTTGTAAATCAAATGAAAACAATAATAATCATAGGGAATAATTTACTAATAAGTTTTTGAATGACATCAAGTGTTCAATTATTTCAAACTAAAAGTTAGGGCTTAAAAAAGGAGGCTCATGTTAATGAGTTTTTGAATGACATAAAGTGTTCGGGTATTCCAAACCAAAAACTTAGGAGTTTATGATGTGACACCTGTCATTAAAATGTGATTAGACCATTTTATAATTACTTTACTACTGCTAAAAGTATGACAGGTAAAATTTTGTTTAACCTACAGTTAATTAAGGATCCGAGAGATACATATCTAAATTGATTACAATATACAATCTTGAATAGTTGTTAAAAAAACTAATCTCAGGGATTGACAAAGAATATTTCAGCTTGACTTTTGTTTGTAAATCAAATGAAAAAAATAATAATCATAGGGAATAACTTACTAATGAGTTTTTGAATGACATCAAGTGTTCAATTATTTCAAACTAAAAGTTGGGGCTTAAAAAAGGATGCTCATGTTAATGAGTTTTTGAATGACATAAAGTGTTCAGGTATTCCAAACCACAAGTTAAGGCTAAAAATTGATGTCCTACAATGCTAATGAAAAAATTGATCAGAGTGTTCGGTTTCGACAATAGAACAAAGGTAACAGTCAATAATTTGGACAAGTATCAGGGAAACTATCATTCCAGAAAAAACCACGGGCAATATAATTCTCATGACAACAATGTATATGGTACAAAGTGATCTCAGATTAGAAAACAGTTTGGTTTGAGTTGGGATTGAATATTTTATTTTATTTGGGTACATCCATATGCAAATTCTACAACGGGAATACAAACGTGATCATAATCAATTTCATACATATTATACAATTCTACAACAGACTTGCATGTATTAACCGGTAATTGACAAGTTGCATAACATCATAAATCTATCTAATTCATTATTTCTTTACATCAATTTTAAACATTTCACAAAAACTTGGTTGCCATCATTAAAATACATTTGGGTTGGTTATACGACCCTGTTTTGTTTTTGTAACAAAATTTGAGCATGATTTATTTCACACCATTCACTTATGTCGCAACTACAATTGTACGTCATTATGACTTAAATAACCCTCAAATATTTTCCACTGATTAAATACTTCTCAAAATACAATATATTTTTATTTTAAAGTTTTATAACAATAGACGATGTCCATGTTAACTAAACTAAAAAAAAAAAAGGAAATGCAAATGAAAATATTCACCCATGCTTAGCACGGGCTCCATACTAGTTTTATATATATGGTCTGTTGGAACAAAATGTGTTTAACATACATTACCCTTAGAGTTTTGATGATAACAAGGTATTAAAAATTGTCAATTGGATATGCTAATATTTGTTCAAGTGTACAGGACCATAGACAAAAATTTGATA
>Ga0315914_1005069_pt1 | contig 19392 bp, 25 predicted proteins | sample MpolenodulesMG_FD_203920 | JGI IMG/M metagenome (GOLD analysis project Ga0315914, IMG submission 203920) | Medicago polymorpha root nodule microbial communities from Los Angeles, California, United States - elongated nodules | ecosystem: Host-associated > Plants > Roots > Nodule | place: USA... | reverse complement strand
ATTATGCCTTTTTTTTTAATGATGAATATTTGTATCGGTTGAGCTATCAAACCCCACTACATCACACACATTTGATTGTGACATTTTTTTTTGTTGCAATGACAAGGATTACAATAAGAGAGGAGTATGATTTAGAACCTTTTTAATGATTAATTATACTTTTAGTATAACTCATACATGCTGATAAGTGTTTATTATGTTTAGGGGTAAATTTGAAAATTGATTGAATCGTATCATTTGAACATATTTTTGTACTCTCTTGAACCTTACTTTTCCGCATAATAAAAAAGTACAACAATGTTATTGGAGACATATATACAATATGTTGAATTCCTTGATCAGTCATTGTGTTCTTGTTCTAACAATTATTATCAGTAGTATTTTGAGTCTAAATGATTTTTCTCTCATACAATGAATCAGGATCTTCCGATTCAGCAAAGAGAAGGTGCAGTGAGCAGTTTAGTGTATGAAGCAAATGCAAGATTGAGTGACCCAGTTTATGGTTGTGCTGGAGCCATATATCACTTGCAAAATCAAGTTACTGAGCTTCAAATCCAACTTGCAGTTGCTCGAGCAAAGATACACTACATCAAGATGCAAAATGAGCAAGTGATTCCAACACCACAAATCAACCAAAGTTACACATCTTACTTTATTCCAGATGAATTCGCTCAATACCTTAATTATGATATTTCTTATTGAGAATATTATGCCTAAGTATCTTAGAAGTTTGGTTTTAGATTTAAGCTTTAATTAAAAATAAGGTATTGTTTAAGATATCATTATGATTTTTTACCATCATGTCACTCTAACACACTAAAGGTCTCCAGTTCGAGTCTGCGCGAAGCAATAACTTTTCTTGGGTATACCTTATACCCTGCCCACAGACACTCCTCTTTGTATCTTTGTTATGCTTTGGTTTTTATGTAATCTTTATTTACTTTTCAATTTTATTTTTTTTAAGTTTGTTAGATTAATTTTAGGATTTGTTACTTTGTTCTTTTTTTTAGGTATTAATTTACGTTTTTGAACAATTTAGATCTAAATATAGAGCTATGAATACACGTTTATAAGAGAGTTCTTTATCCAAAAAAAAACATCTCATATAAACAAATAGAGACACAAAAAACTCAATAATTTCTTCTGGTAATAATGTAATTCATGTTGATCTTGAGAGAGATAATATGCATGGACATGGTATGGTTTCTTGAATAAAATTTGATCACGTGTTTTGGGGTTCTTAGGATACGGCTTTACCCTTTTTATTTTATATGCATGCAATTATCATAAGTATCAATGTTGTTTAGTGGTATTAGACTTTTATGCACACAGTCATGTCATAATACCTTAGTAACCTCTCAATCTCAAATGTAAATTTTTGAAATTTGTGGTTGTAAAAAAATATAAATTAAAATTAAGTACAGTTAAGTTGATGATGTTTGAAAAGTAGGAATGATGAAAATATCAGAGTCATTAGTTAAAGACAATAGTATTAAAGAGGTGTGAAAGAGATAATTAATGGAGAAAGTTGAATGAAGAATTGACAAAATATTTTCAAACTAACTAGTCGCACGTAATGAATAAGGAACACAAAAGCATCAACAAATTGACAATATTTTCAAAGTTGAGTCAACAACTGCGCAATGACTTTTTGTTTTTTATAAAGAAAATATGTTTATAGCATTTCATTAATAATAAGAGATTTAATACAATCGGGTATATGAAAATAAACAATGGGACTAGCTAGTAACGTAGCCTCTCCTGCAAGAAAATGAGCAAAATCCACCCTAAAATTGGTAAAGAAAGAACTAAATAGAGACCGACATGATGAAATAATGCACCCAAATTCAAAAGTGTCATCTCGATTAGTATGGAAGACATCACTATGCAATGACTTGTATACTTCCTCAGCTGCCCGAGAAATTTCTTCAATTGACGAAATTACAATATCACTATCTATATATACATAAATTTCTTCAATTAATTATATCTCCTAAATCAACACAAAATGACCCTTCTTCCTACCATGCTTGTTATTACAAAGTTACTATTATTCTTCTCCAAAATTTCCATTGCAATCGATGCCATTACACAATCACAACCACTTTATGATAGCAACACCTTGGTTTCTAAGGATGGAACCTTTGAGTTGGGTTTCTTCAATCCTGGTAATTCCAACAACCGCTATGTTGGAATTTGGTACAAAAATATCCCTGTTAGAAGAGTTGTTTGGGTTGCCAATCGTGACAACCCAATCAAAGACACTTCTAGCAAGTTGATCATAAGTCAAGATGGAAACCTTGTACTTCTCAATCAAAATCAATCTCTTTTATGGTCAACAACAAACACAACAACAACAACAAGAAAGGTTTTGATTTCGAGTCCCATTGTGCAACTCTTGGACAATGGAAATTTAGTGCTTAAAAACGACGGCGAAGAAATTTTTGTGTGGCAGAGCTTTGATTATCCTTGTGATACAATATTACCAGGAATGAAGACTGGATGGGACAAAAAAAGGGGTCTTGAGAGACGTTTAACTGCATGGAAAAATTGGGATGATCCATCTTTAGGTGAGCTTACTTCAGCTATGGTACTAACTCCAAACCCTGAAAGCTTTATGTGGAAAGGCTCGACGAAATTCTATAGGACAGCACCATGGACCGGTCCTCGATCTAGTGGAATAATTGGATTCAAAGAAAATCCACTTTTTAATTTTGAATTTGTCAACAACGAAGACGAGGTATATTATATGTTCACACTCAAGAATAGTTCTGTGGTTTCCATAATTGTTTTTAACGAAACAGTTTCTCTTCGTCAACGCCTCATTTGGATTCCAGAATCCAAAATATGGAAGATTTACCAAATCTTACCACAAGATAGTTGTGATGCATACAATGTATGTGGAGAAAATGGACAGTGTGTGCTTGATGCATCACCTATGTGTCAATGTTTAGATGGGTTTAAGGCGAAATCGCCACAACAGTGGAATGCAATGGACTGGACAGGTGGATGTGTGCGTAATGGTAATTGGAGTTGTGGGGACAAAAACAAAGATGGGTTTAAAAAAATTGTTGGGATGAAAATGCCAGATACTACACATTCTTGGATTGATGAGAAAATGACACTTGAAGATTGCAAGGTTAGATGTTTGCAAAATTGTTCCTGCACTGCTTACTCAAGTTTAGATTCAACTGGAACAAATAATGGCTGTTCTATCTGGTTTGGTGATCTTCTTGATCTCAGAGTTTCACCAAGTGGAAAAGATTTATATGTTCGAATGGACGCTTCATATATCGGTACGTAAAGGCTTTCATAGTTTTTCTTTAACAATGATATTTGTACACCTGAGAGTAGCTAACAGTAGTACAACAATCTTTTTTCAACACTTTTTTCAACATTCACTCTGAGCCTCACCCATCACTTTATGTAAGACCCATTTCTAAAGCACGGGGCATACATGAAGTTCATTTGAGAAGAAAGTGAGTGTTCGAGAGAAATTGAAAGGAGAGTGTTGGTAACACTCCTCTAAATGTATACACTCCACACGATGCACACCAAACATTTTTCTTTTGCTAATGCTAATTGCTAATACATTAGTCATGCAGAGGATCATTGATTTTGTTTGGAAATCACATCACATGTGCTTTGTTTCTCTCTTGACCCGTAATTGCAGGTGATAAAAATGGGCATACCAAAGCCTTAGTATTGTCAGTTTCAATTACAATTTCAGTAGTTCTTGTGATATTGGCATTCACCTACATTTATATAACAAAGGCAAAGTATAAAGGTAAGTTTCATAGCCATACGACCTTTTATATTTCTCAAGATTATGAAACTAATGAATTGGACACATCCAATATATCTCACAGACACGATGTATAATTGAAAAAGAGTGCGAAAATATGAGTACTAAGTGAAATTAATGTTGCTCTCATGACTTTACGTGAAATCTATTTTTAAAATGTAGTTTCGACATTAATTTCATGCATTAAGTGAATTATTGAAAGAGTATTCATAACACTTATCATAGTTAAATATTCTATGCAATTTTATTAGAATAGAAGGAGAATCTTATTGTCTTATCTATAGAAATTAGTCACTTAACTAACATGTAAACTTCATATAATAATAATAAGGATCTTGCTTACATGTCCTAAGGACATTGGTTAAAGAATCCAGTAATTGAAATTTTGTTTTGGAAACATAAACTTTTACTAGTGTCTTAGCAATAATCATATCACTTTTTGATGCAAACTTATTAGTTTTAACATCTTAATCAATGTCTCAAGAGCACTCATTAGCATTCTTCTAAAATAATAGAAATAAGTGAAGTAAATCATATTTACTTATGCTCTAAGGGCTTTTGCACACTTATATATCATAGATAGACCAGTTTGTACTGATGTTTCATTTGATATTTTTTTTCTATCAAAGTGACGTTTTGTTTTAAATTATATACTTTTTGCTTAAAAAATTATATTGATTAAAAAAATAGACGTAATGATGTTTCATGTGATAACTTTTCAATCAAGTTACATTTTGTTTTAAAATGAATGATAAATGAACAACCCTTTTGGTTGTTCACACCCTATTTTGCTACGGTTAGGTAATATAAGTTGAATTTTTTAAACATTTTATTTTATTTTAGAATGCGTGCCAATTTGAATTATGCCTTGGGGTTATACGGTGTGGAATAAGTTGTAGGTTTTGGGTTGTCAAAATAACACTCCTCTTCTTCTAAATGACATTTATTAAAAGAGAAAATAGAGAAGATCACAAGGTCAGAAGAGAATGATGAAGAAACACATGAAGATTTTGAGCTTCCCATCTTTGATCAAGCTACAATACGCAAGGCAACAAATAACTTCTCTTATGACAACAAGCTTGGGGAAGGCGGTTTTGGACCAGTATACAAGGTAAATTTATGCCATATTTTTATTGTGTGAATAACTTACAAAATTTCTAGTAATATGGATAAAATATAAACAGTGAAATTCATTATTTATAAAAAAATTCAACTATAAATAATATATAGGGTACATTGCTTGATGGACAAGAAATTGCTGTCAAAAGGCTTTCAAGGAGTTCTGGACAAGGACAAAAAGAGTTTAAAAATGAAGTTATATTATGTGCTAAACTTCAACACCGAAATCTTGTTAAAGTTGTTGGTTGTTGTATTGAAGGAGATGAGAAAATGTTGATCTATGAATACATGCTTAATAAAAGTCTCGATTCATTTCTTTTTGGTGAGTAATTTTTTTCCGAAGTATAATATTTAATCTAACATAAACTTCCTAAACTTTTTTTTATTGCAAAGAAACAACTAATGAACTTATTGAACACTTTTTTCAGATAGATTTTCGAGTAAATTGTTAGATTGGTCTACACGTTTTAACATTCTATTTGGAATTGCTCGGGGCCTTCTTTATCTTCATCAAGATTCAAGATTAAGGATCATACACAGAGATCTAAAAGTCAGTAATATTTTATTAGACAGTGATATGAACCCAAAAATTTCAGATTTTGGCTTAGCTAGAATGTGTGGAGGTGATCAAATCGAGGGGAGAACAAACAGAATAGTTGGCACATAGTAAGTATCTTAAAACATAACAACTTATTTGTACGAATACTTAAACATCTGAAAATTTATTGGTTGTTTCCTTGCAGCGGTTATATGGCACCAGAATATGCCACTGATGGATTATTTTCTATAAAATCAGATGTATTTAGCTTTGGCGTATTATTGTTAGAAATTATAAGTGGAAAGAAAAACAGGGCACTTAGCTATCAAGAAAACGATCATAATCTTATTGGATATGTAAGTACCACTAAATTCAATTCTTTTTTTTACATCATGGTAATATATGATTGATATTAAACTTTTGTAGGCATGGAGATTGTGGAAAGAGAGAACTCCACTCAAATTGATCGATGATTACTTAAGGGACTCGTGCATTGAATCTGAAGCATTGCGTTGCATTCAAATTGGTCTATTATGTCTACAACAACATCCTGACGATAGACCAAACATGACATCTGTAATTGTGATGTTAAGTAGTGAAGACACTTTACCTAAACCAAAAGAACCTGGTTTCTTAATTAAAAATTTCTCAAGCAAAGGAGAGCCTTCTTCTGAAAGACAGACATCTTCTACAAATGAAGTAACTATATCACTAATAGGCCCTAGATAAAGAAATATTTCCATTTATAGTATTATATGTTAAATTATGTAGTTTGTACTTGATTTTCATTTTTTTTTTAAGGATATTTGATTTTCATTAATTGTTGTTACTTAGATAAATGCTTGTGTGCGCAAAACAAATTCACGTAAAATGATTGATAAGCACACCTTTATTTTATATTCTCTACTTGTCTTGTCTTTTTTAAGTTTCTTATTTGATCCAAATGCTATAGCATCCTAGTACTTTAACATTGACCGCCCTGTCGTACGATGTTTTGGCATGTGGACGTCAAGGAAAGTCAACATCACCAGAAGCTGGTGACATTTAGCATGGGAAAGAGAATGAGTTTTTTACTATGCGAAAGTTAAATTTGACCATCAGATCAACTAAGAAATATAGCTTTTGATCAATCTAGTGAGAACGGATGAGTGGCAACAGCGGCGGTTAATGCGCCGGTGTGACGGTAACAACTTCCGGTACAGCGACGATGAGTCTTCGTGGTGGAACGAAAGGTGCCTGCAGGCACGTTTGCACTCCGACGCTCAAGTCAGTAATTGGACTGAGAAAGATTGTGTAGAAAGTGTTGTGGAAAGTGAATCGTACCTTGAGGGTGAAGCAAGTTAACCCTTATATAAGAGCGTGTTGGTCATAACCGTCTCCGGGTTATGCGCCGTGTCATTAGTGTGGCATGGTGCATTCAAGCTGGCGTGCTCCTGTTTGCCTGTGTTTTCAGCAAACTACGGGCTAGTTCTGATTATTACAAGCGAGACCGAACTAGAGATCTCAGGAGCATGTTGTGCAAAGGTTTTGATCGAAAAAAGGGTTTGAAAAAAGAGCCACGAGATGCACTCAAGTTACTTAGAGAGCAGGACGAGTTTGTAAACAAAAGGCACTGTCTCTCGACAGGTTTGAGATTGCAAACAAAAGCAATATAAAGTTAAAAGGAAAGATAAAGGCTTTAAGCACGTAAACTTAAAGGAAAAGTAAAATGCAATGCATTAAAATAAAGGTGGTCTACAAATCAGTTTACATACATTCTTTATACCTCGTTTCCCTAGACGCCGGTAGTTTGAGTGTTGTAGAATTCTATAAATGATTTGCGACCCATTTTCCGGCTTGGAAACACTTATTTATACTAAAAAACCTAACTGGTGAACCACTAACCCCATGATCAGCACTTCCTCCATCTTGGGCAACCGTTTGCCCCACGTTTCCACTAAGGAAACTGTTCCCTAGCTTGAAATCATGCTTTTCCGCCTTCATTGCTTGACTTCGACGCAATCTTTCTTCAGTTTTGTTCCATCGAACTTCAAGTCACAAGCTAGCTTGCAAACTTGTCGAAATACTCAAGTTTGAATACGAGACAACCTTTGATTCCTGCAAAGTTAAAGTTCAAACAAATGTTGACCATATTAAATGAGCCTGTTGAATTTACAAGCTAACAAAATGCCCCCAAAAAATGCCATTTTCGACGACACAACTCGAAAAGAGAAGAAGATTGGCATTTTTGAGAAACGTTTTCTCCTTTCACTTATCATGACATCATAGTCATCATGGCTTTTGAACGTAATCTTTTATGTCCCTTTTGTATTTCACCAGTTCGTGATTCTATGGGTCATTATTTCAGCAGTTTGGCGACGGTCGATGTTACCTTTGGCTGCCACGTGCCCCAAATCTATTTATCCTCAACTTTCACATGATTTTACACTTCTATCATCATGGTGCCTCTCGCTCATTAATCCGTTTTCCTCGGGACTCCTCAATTTCACTATCCCATAAACCTGTCCTCTTTGCTTATAAAGCCTCTTTCGTGCAGTTGCTTTCATATCTTAAACCACCACATCTTCAACTATTCTATATTCTTCTACGTTGAAGTTCTTTCTTTGATGATGGATACTTTGCTAGGAGATGTGTTGTTTGTGATCATTAAGAAAATAGTGGAATTTGGGGCTAAAGACCTTGTCAGGTTTGAAACTGCTTTCCCTTTTTACCAAGGGTTTACTCGTGACAAAGCAATCCTTAGGGCTTTACCTCATAGCTGCGTGTGGTATTTGACCGATCATTCCCTTAGTGAAGGAAAACGCAAGCTCATGCGCAAATCTCTCACAATGGGCATGGGATGTTCAACGTGGCATCAGCAACCCAAATGCTTCAACGAGATAATCCTAACTTGGGAGAAATAAAGCTCATCCTCAAGGAAGCAGTTGCCCATAAGTCTGATAGTGCTAGGTACTTCGACCTCATACTGAAAGTGCTGGCTAAAGAGGGTTTCTCCATAGATGAAGTTCTTCCCATCTTCACGGACCTTTTTGAACGGAAACAACTTGCTGAATGCGGGCGAGATTTGGCAAATATTGGCAGCATTCCTTTCTTCTGGGGACATTACTGGACAACGCCTTTGCCTCCAGGCTTAGAGCGTAGATTCGGTTGCACTTCAAAGGGAACCTGTAAGGGTCGCAAAAGGAGGCCCAATATCTTTTGTGTTCGTCTATATGGCTAGATAGTTACCAAGCTATAGGGGGGGTAAATAGATTTTTAAAAGAATTTCCAGAGTTTTGATAAAAACGAATTTGTGTGAAATTGACTATTGGATTCGTGCTCGAACAATCATAATCAATGAATCAAAAAGACAAATATATGTGCAATAAGATTTATTCTTAGAATTGATAGATTCACGATACAAATCTTATTATACAATCAAATGTTAATAAACCTTGAACAAAGTAGAAAACAATACAAAATTTCAAACCAAGCCTATATGAACAAAATTACTAAGCTATCAAATCAAAAACACAATACATGTGTAATTGAAGAATTGAATAGATTTTGCAATCAATTGATCTAAGCAGATTATATGAAACCTAACTCAATGAATTAGATTGATTTTCAATGAAAGACAACTTAGATCAACACTACAAATTAACCTCACAATTATTCAATTAATCACATGCAATATCAAAATGTAAAGAGGATAAGGAAAGAGAGATAACACCGATATTTTTATAGTAGTTCGCTCTTTCTCAACCTCGCTAGAGCTACCTCTATTCTTCTTGATGAAGTACACCTTCACCAAGGTCATCCATGTAACAAATGTTAAATACAATGTGTTTACAAGAGTTCCTTGAAATTAAAACCTAATTCTTCAACTCCTATGTAAAACACTCCACCAAACTTCAAGTACCCCTTGAATTTAGTGCTTCTTGAATCTTCGGATCCTTGAATACCCGTGAAATCCTTCAAACTCTTCACTCGAGCCTTCAATGCTACGTCCGGTAAACGAACCCCTTTCGACTTCAAGAACGGTTAGAAAGACCCCCAAATCCTTTGGAGGTGGAATGAGATTATTCACTTCCTTTGAAGCCTTGATTAAGCCCAACCAATCTTTTTGAGAGATTCAACTTACAATCCCTACTAGCACCCTAGAGAATCTATAGACTCAAAGAACAAAGTGATTCTAAGAAAAAGTGTTTAATCTTGAAGAATGTATGGACAATGAGTTTTTGAGACCTAGAGAGAATAGATGCAAATGATTAAATAATCTTGGAGTTATGAGGAGAAGACAATATATAGGAGAAGGTAGTTAGGCCAAATTTTCGCACAAAACCAACAAAGTGAATCGATTCATTAAACAAGTGAATCGATTCAGACATAAAAAAACCAAGTCCAGACACAAGGAGAGATTATGAAGATTGATGCAAGTCAGATGATATGTGAAACGATTCAACCGACCCAAATGAAGGTATGAATCAATTCAGGACTCATGTGAATCGATTCAGAAAGAGTCAGAGAGTTTAGTGATACGACTCAAAGAATGAATAACACAATTCAAACATGAATCGATTCATAAACATCATGAATAGGTTCATATTAAGTCAGAGACTTAAATGAAACGATTCAGATACAGTTGATTCGACTCATGTTGGAACAAGACCTACAAGACAAGATACCAATTGTTTCATTAGAGTGCTTTAACAGAATCTAAAAATGAAAAGCTAGATTAACAAAATCTAAACTAAAAGGCTAACATAGATATATAACCAAAAAGTCTAACATCATCAAAACTATAGCTAGAGGCTTCATTTTGGCCTCTTCCAGGAGATGACGAAGAATATTCGACAACGGATATTTGTCTTCTTTGTCGCCTTGATGTCGAAATTGCTCGCTTCCTCGTTCATTTCCGCTTCTTAGAAGATGCAAGGTTCTAGCTTTGCTCATGTTTTTCCTGAAATCTGCTGGTATGTCGAATTACTAGTAGGTGTAGAACTGTATTCGACATATTGTACTCTTGCCCATTAGATGGCTTTTCTGATTTAATCAAGAACAAACTGCCATTTACTTCTTTTTGTGTTGGTGTTTATATGTATCATATCATGACATAACAGTATCCAATTATGTAATGATTGGGCAATGTTTTGCATTGTTTCATTAATTCAAAGCCGAATGTTTATTTCTTTGTCGAAATTTTATGCTTGTGCTAGTTTTAATTTCAGAAAATAGGCTTTATATTCTTCAATACATTCCCTTATTTCGACATATTTATCAAAGAATTTCCTTTGACAACTTGTAAATGGTAAAACTTTCAACTTTTAGGATAGTAATTTACTTGCAACAAAGAGATATTTGCAAATAACCCGAAGATTGTAATAAAACTCAACAAACATAACTCCTTGCCTTCAAGGTTTGCAATTGACAAACTTGTCAAAAGAATATTAGACATGAGTTACGTCTATTGTAGTTTTAACCACTTCTTTTGGTTTCTTATCCCAAAATTCTGAATAATTAAAGGCAACGAATACCAGTTTTTACCATTTGATTATAAGTAGGAAATAATATTAATTCCCCATCATAGATACAATCAAATTCGTAGTCAATTGACCAACATTTACTTAAGTTTCAAACTAAGCATTTCAATAGTATCCTTACTAATGGTTTCTTAACCATCTTTTGCTAAGTATTAGCCACTAAGGCCTGTTTGATTTCACACTCCGGCTAAAACAATCGTGATTATGTTCTAAGCATCTTACTTATATGTGATGATCAACCTCATTATTACCTAAGGCTAGGGAATTCAGATCTTCCAAGTCAGGTTCAGTGTCGAGAGTGTCCCTTTCCCATATGAAACCATGAGTTAGATGGAGTCTTACAGAACTTACATATGCTTGATTAGTATCATCAGATTTTGCAGATGAACATGGAGCAATGTTCACTAGATTCTTGTCAAATGTTTTTCTTGTGATTTGATTCAATTCAGCAAGAAAATAGCTTTCCTCAGTGTAACGCCCTATTTATTATTTAATTATTTTTGGTTGAGTTTAGAGTCTTTTATATGACTTATGTGATTTATGTTGATTTATGACATGTTGTGGTGTTTTAATATTTTATTAAGTGGCTTTATGTTATTTTTTAGTAGAATATGTTGGATTATTAGAATAAATATATTTGAGGGGCTGGTTTGGATTTAGTTAGAAAATACGTGGATTTAGTTGGAAAATATGTTGAGGGTGTGAGATATAAAAGCTAAGAGCCAGACAAATTAGGTTTACAAGTTTTTGGAGAAAAAGAGGAGAACCTAGAGAAGGGAGAACCGGTAGAGTCTTGCAATCATCAATCTAAGGTAAGGGTGGGACTAATATTCTCTAATCTTAGGTTGTATAATTCTGAAATTGAATTTAGCATGTAGTTTTGTTGTTGTTCATGTTGTTTTGAGAATTAGGGTTTAAAACCGATTTTAATGATAGAACCCGTAGAATTGGTTGTTAAGAGTGTAGAAAGTCCGTAGAATTCATAGATAAATGATGTTCAGGTTGTAGAATGATCATAGGTTGAGTTTCTAACAAATTTGGGATTGAGGTTGATGAAAATTGGGTTTTTGGGGTTAAAAATCGCACTTCCCGACAGAGAGCAATGTTTGCTCGCCACGACAAGTAAGCCAACTCGCCACGGCGAGTAAACTGGTAGTTCTGTACCTTTTCATGTTTTTGTGTCGTTTCATACATTTCTGTTTTGAATTAGCCTTTAGTGCATACTTGAAAACCTTAGGTGATATTATCAGTTACTCAGATGGTTTGTTTGTCAAGAATGACATGATTTATGAATTGATACATGAATGTATATATGTTGATGATTGTTATATGAATAACTTGTTGATGAATTACTATATGAATGCATATGTTGAATTAACATGATGATTATATGATGTTGCAATTAAATGACGAATATCTATGAGATTATAATATTGAAGTTGTACGTTGTTGTTGATGTTGCACGTTGTTGTTGATGTTGTCAAGTCGTTGAAGTTGTACGTTGTTGTTGTTGTTGATGTTGTCGTCAAGTCGTTGATGTTGTACGTTGTTGTTGATTAAGTTGTTGAGTCCATGCATACTCATATAAAGTTGGGGGCTTATGCCCTGTGAATGTTAATCATTGAAACACGTTGATTTAGGAGTTATACTTCAGCGTTGATTTTAGGAGTTTATACTCCAGCGTTGATTTTAGGAGTTATTTGCTCCAGCTTTAGGAGTTTATTGCTCCAGCGTTGATTGGTACCACATGCATACTGCATAGTCAAGTTGTTGTTGTGTCGTTGCATTGTCGTTAATGTCGAGTTGTCGTCGTCGTTGTTGAGTTGTTGTTGTTGTTTTAAATGCTAAATGGAAATAAATGAAGCATATGTGAAACACTATTGATGATAAGTATATGTGAACTATTATTGTTGATAATTACTGTTGTTTAGGTTGTTAAATTCCGTTGATGAATTATATGCTTATTATTATTGAATGTGAAATCTCACCCCTTCTGTTTGAATGTTGCCCCTACGTTGGTAACGTGCAGATAACCAGGATTAGCTGTTGATGTGAGTTGACTCTCTCGTGTGTCGTCTTAGGTTCGCTCTGATACGTAACGGGATGGGGTTTATTTGCTTGTTTTCCACTGTTACGTATTGTTTAAGAACCATGTTGTTGAACCTTTTTGAATTAAGATTTTTAATTAAGTTGTTTACGTTGAGGCCGTAGTGCCAAAGTTGTTGAACTATGAATCTATTTTTCCGCTGCGATGTTATTGAAATTGTTGACAGGGTTGTTTTTAATAAATAGCGACTTTTCTCTATTTATACTTGTTTTGTAGTGTGACATTCCGTTTTACGTTGAATACTCTGATTATTTGTATTATTTACATTGTTGGGAAAACGGGGTGTTACACTCAGCCTCAATGTTTTCGACTGTACCATCATCTCTCCAAATTGCGATTCTTTGATACATGGATGAGGGAACAACACCTATCCTATGAATCCACTCCCTTCCTAACAACAAATTGAAGTTAGCTTTCGATGGGACTACCATGAACAAAGTTGGTCTAACCACTGTTCCCACCGTTAGACTCACTTGGAAAGCACCACGGGAATGACCAACCTTTCCTTCATAATTCGACAGAATTACATTATGAGGCTTCAAATCTTTGTTAGTCTTGCCAATCCACTTGAGTAAGGATTCAGGCATCAAATTAACAGCAGCACCACCGTCAACTAACACTTTATTGATAGCAATCTCACCCACTTTGGCTTGGATGAGCAAAGGTTTAAGATGATTTTTCAGCAAATCATCAGGCTGGTTGAATATGGCTTTTCGATTATTTTCAAAGCCATCATTTGTTACGAAATAGCACATGGGTTTGTATTCTCCCATGTCTTTGGGATCGAACTCTTCCTCTGAATCATCGACTTCAGACACCATATCATATTCAGTGGGTAAAATAGAGACCACGTTGCATATGACATCGAAGTCTGGTTCTGAATCCATAAATTTAGAACCCAATTCATCATCTTCATTAGGATCCTTTTTGACTAGGGGAAAAGACAACCTTTCTTTCGTTGGTCTTCTTCTTGATTCGACCATTCTTTGATTACCCTCTGGGTCAACAGTCTTGTCTTCAAGGCTTGCAACAATGCCTTTTTTAGATCTCTGGTACCTTCTCCATTAAGTCCTTGTCATGGGATTCCTTCCCTTGTAGTTGTTGATGTACGCATATTTCTTCGACTCGAAAGCGGTGTCATTTTTGTTGTTATCAACATTACTGGTGCTTCTTTTCACCACATTGTTCTTTCCATGCTGCACATTCTTGTGGGCAGACTGAACCCATTTCTAGTTAGGCGCGTAAGGAACAAAAGCTTTTCCTTGACCACCTTTGTTGACATAATTAGTGGTCGAAGAGTTATTGATAAAAGGGATATAACTCTTTGTAAAGGAAAACTTGGGTCTATGATCACCATACCATTTGTTCCTTTACTTAGGTTTTGGGATAGAACTTTCAAGGCCTTTAGTTGCCTCTTTGTCAAATACAACACTACATCTGGGGCCGAGCATTACCTCAGAATTCTTCAGCTTGCATCGATTGAGGAAATCAATCAATACTTCTTCAGCTGTAGGATAAGCTGTCTTTAACTTCTCGTCGAATTGAGGCTCTGGAACAGTCTCCTCGACGTGTTTTGCATCTTCAGTGATGTCTACCATTCGACATTCTGCAACATCAGCTTATGTTCCCACTTCCACTTCGACAGATAGGTCTTCGACAACATCAATGACCGCTTCGACCATATTGCAACCAACAATGTCAGTGTACATCATCCTCACATCCTTCAAAGGATCAGAGTCTACTTGCATTTGAGGCTTTGGGTTGTTTCCAAACTTCAATCTGCCTTCATTGAGACCCTTATGAACCAAATCCCTATAAAGGGAACATCGTGAGGTCTTATGTCCCAAAAATTTATGGTATTTACAAAAACCTCTTTTTTGACGTTGTTCTAGTGGTGGGATTTTCAAATCCTTGGGTACTACCACTTCGCCATCAACAACTAAGATATCATAGATCTCGTCGCATTTGGTTACATTGAAGGTATATGTTTTTGGAACAAATCTTTCATTGCTTGGTTCGACAGGATTGTTCCCATCAGAGGGTCTTAATGATTTACACGTATAAGGGGGCCCTGGTTTTAATTCAGCAATGTCAACCTCCTTTGTTTCGACATCACCAAAATCTTTGTCGAGGTCTTGATTGCCTTTGTCCGATCCGATATAAGAAATCTTTTCTCTTTTATAATGTGTCTGAGTTCTGGCTTTTTCAGCCTTTAATCTTTCGACATGTCAAACTCTATCGGCCAACTGGGCCATATCTCTCAAGTGTTGAGTGTCTAGTTTCTTCCTGATGGAATAATCTAGGCCACCAGCAGCCATTTCGACTAACTCATGTTCAGGCACTTGAGTGAAACATCTTGCCTTTAATAATCTGAATCTATTGAGATAATCATCAATGGATTCAATGGAATTCCTCTTGACACTCGCCAATTCTTTTAAACTTATCTTAGATTGGCCCATGTAGAATTGTTCATGGAATAACCTTTTTAATTCAGTCCAACTTTGGATAGAATAAGGTGCAAGAGTAGTGAACCATGTAAAGGCATTCTTTGTTAGAGAACTTGGAAAATATTTCAACCTCAAATTCTTATCATTTCCTAGATCTCCTGCCTCTGTCAAATACCTTGCGACATGTTCGACAGTGGACTCACTTGTATCTCCTGCAAACTTGGTGAACTTAGGAATTTTATAACCCCTCGAAAGTTCGGATTGTAATACCAATTCCGACAAAGGAGAAACAAAGTTTGAATAGATGTTTCAACATCTGGTTCAACATCCGGGACTCTATTTCAAGGAACATCATTTATCACAACATTGATGGATTCCATAACAGCCTTGGTTTTAGAGTTAAACAATCCATATGCTCTGCTGTTAGTAAAGTATCCAAGGAAGATCCCCTCATCACTCTTGGGATCCATTTTCCTTTTGTGTTCTTTATCTGCTAGAATGTAGCATTTGCTTCCAAAAACATGAAAGTATTTGACAGTAGGTTTCCTTCATTTCCATGTCTCATACATGGTAGTTGTGGTGTCAGCCCTTAGAGTAACTTTATTGTGAACATAACATGTTGTATTCATAGCTTCAACCCAAAAGTGATAGGGCAGATGTTTTGCATGAAGCATAACTCTGGCTGATTCTTGAAGAGTTATGTTCTTCCTTTGCACAACACCATTTTGTTGAGGTGTTATAGGAGATGAAAATTCATGTTTGATTCTTTCAGTGGAGCAGAATTCACTGAAATTAGAATTTTCAAATTTTGTCCCATGATCACTTCTGATCCTCATAATGGCACTATCCTTTTCCCTTTGAAGTTGTGTGCATAAGTCTTTAAACACATCAAAGGTATCTGATTTTACCTTAATGAAATTAATCCAAGTAAACCTGGAGAAATCATCAACAACAACAAAAGCATACCTCTTTGCTCCAATACTTTCAACTTGCATTGGCCCCATCAAGTCCATGTGTTGGAGTTCAAGAACTTTGGAAGTCACCTGATGTTCCAACCTTGGATGCGACGTTCAAGTTTGTTTACCAATATGACATTCTCCACATATGTTGTCCTCAACAATATTAAGTTTGGGCAGTCCTCTGATTGCTTCTACAAAAATGGCTTTCTTCAGACCTTTGAGGTTTCAGTGACCAAGTTTCTGGTGCCAAAATTTAACTTCTTCTTCTTTACTCACTAGACATGTGAACATGTGAGCTTCTTCTAGAGGGACCCACACGTAACAATTATCTTTAGATCTAGCACCTTTCATCACCACTTCACCTTTTCTATTAGTTACCAGACATTCAGACTTGCTAAAGTTCACATCCTTTCACCAACAACACATTATCAAAATCCGATAATCCATCATTAATCAATTTACCAATACCCATGATTTCTCCTTTTGCTCCATCTCCAAATGTCACATGGTTGCTTTTGTAAGATCTCATATCTTCAAGAAGCTTATTTACTCGAGTCATATGCCTGGAGCATCCACTGTCAAAGTACCAGTCTTCTCTAGATGAAGCTCTCAGTGATGTGTGACTTCTTAGCTAGATGTTGACTTCTTTCAGCATGCAATTCACTAATAGTTTTCTCCTGCTTCTCCAGCAAATTGCATATTTCTATGCTTCTGGTATATAGATCTTTGTAAGATGCAGCCAGCTCTTCATAAGCTAATTCTTCATCACAAGATTCAGAATCAGATATGCATCTACCAGTTAAAGCCTTAACAAGCTTAGCATATTCATTTTCAACTTCTCCTTCTGAATCATCTTCATCTGACCAAGAAACAATCAAGCTTTTCTTTTGTCTCTTGAGAAATGTGGCACACTATGATTTGATGTGGTCATATCCTTCACATTCATGACACTGGACCCCCTTGGATTGATTATTCTTTTCATCAGTTCTTGAGTTATTAAAACTGTTTTGTTGCTTACTGATATCGAAGGTCATGTTCTGACCATTTGACCTAGGTCTCCTGTTAATCTATTTCAGAATTTTCTTAAACTGTCTTCCAAGTAACACCAGATGTCCTGACAGATTTTCATCAACCTCAATCTCTTCTTGCAATTCTTCATTATCAACATTTGAGGCAAAGGCAATGCTTTTTCTTTTCTTTTCAGTTCTGTTATTCACAAAGTTTTGAAGTGATCCTATCAGCTCATCAACCTTCATGTTGGATATGTCTTGAGCTTCTTCAATAGCAGTCACCTTCATATCAAATCTCTTAGGAAGAGATCTGAGAATCTTTCTAACAAGCTTTTCATCAGACATCTTTTCTCCCAGAGATTCAAAAGAATTAGCCATGTCAAGGATATTCATGTGTAAATCCTGTATATTCTCATCCTCCTTCATTTTTAAATTTTCAAATTGAGTAGTCAGAAGTTGAAGTCTTGAACTTTTTACTTTGGATGTACCTTCATGTGTAGTTTTGAGAATCTCCCAAGCATCCTTAGCAACAGTGCATTGTTTGATCATTTTGAACATGTTCTTGTCAACCCCATTGAACAATGCATTCAATGCATTGGAGTTTCCAAGATTTAACTCATCTTCAACAGTGGACCACTCTTCTTCAGGTTTCAGAACAGCTGTCATGTTCCCATATGCGTCAAGAGCCACAGGATGTTCCCAACCCTTCAGAACTGCCTTCCATGTCTTTCTATCTATGGATTTGAGGAAAGCTCATAGTTGGAGCCATCCAACAAAGTTGGTATGTTCACAAATCCTCCTTCCTTGTCCATAATGCCATAAAATATCTTCCCTGAAGCTCACCCTAAAACAGGCAGGGTGCCTGCTCTGATGCCAATTGTAATTTTGGCGCGTTAGCTTTTCAGATGTTCTATGTGATGTTCAAACACCAGACACAAAATACAAATGTTGAATGTAATGTTTAGAACATTGTGCTAACAATAACAAACAAAAGATGCATAATGTAAAAGACAAGAAAGTAAAAGGCACAAGAGAAATCACTTCGGTGACAGACACACCTACTCTAGGGGCTACCAAGCCAGGAAGGAAATCCACTAGTGTAGTCCTTATTCTAAGTTCTCAGCAAACTCTCAGTTTACAGCTTAAGACCTAGGACCTACCCGTATTGACTTCAACCTAGGAACTCCTAGATCTGAGATGCCATCTCACTTCCACTCAATCAATCACAACCCCTGTGATTATCAGATTACAACTCAATAAGATGAAGTTACCTTTAAACACAAACTACCTCCGTGCTTCAAAGCTTAGGAGTAGTACAACTTACAACTCAATAAAACACAATCCTTAACATGTATCAAGGTGATACAAGAAAGGCTCACAAATAACAAACGACTCAAAACCCTAAGAAGCTCTAATCTTCAATGTCGGTTTGAATATTGTTGGTTTAAGCCCTAGAGGCCAATAGTTTATGTTGAACTTATCTTATGTATCATGACTTTTATTATTGAATAATATATGACACTCTTTATTATATTTATAGTAATGTTAATAAAGTCCTTAAAATAGATAGTTCATGTAATAATGTATTAAGTGTGACTTAATCATGAGATTACATTATCATAAAGAACGTTATTCTTAAATCTATCCGTAGTCAAGCTTTAATATGAATAAGGATAATAATAAAGCGTCGAGACTATTATGTATGTAGACTGATGACCGCATCTTATGGGTCATAGATATAAGATATTAAGTCTATACATAGGTATAAATATTAGGAGTAATATTTATACTGGATTGACCCACTATGAGAATACTACATAGTATGTTATGAAATTGTCATAAGATATTCTCACAATGATAATAATGTATATCACTCTTAGACCTG
>Ga0315914_1005068_pt1 | contig 19393 bp, 10 predicted proteins | sample MpolenodulesMG_FD_203920 | JGI IMG/M metagenome (GOLD analysis project Ga0315914, IMG submission 203920) | Medicago polymorpha root nodule microbial communities from Los Angeles, California, United States - elongated nodules | ecosystem: Host-associated > Plants > Roots > Nodule | place: USA... | reverse complement strand
ATTTTAGAAAAATTGCCTAGGTTGACTTGGATTCTGTTTGTTTATCGAAGGAGGAGGGTGGACTTAGTGTCAGGACGTTGAGGGAATTTAACGTAGCTTTGTTAGGGAAGTGGTGTTGGCTAACATAAGGAGGGCTTATGGTATCGAGTCTTACAAGCGAGATACAGAGAGGAGGGAGGTAGGTTGAAGGAATGGGGTGGAGAGAGCTCAGTTTGGTGGAAGATGTTATCTGGCATCTGAAGTGGAGTGGGGTTGGGGGCGGGGAGTTGGTTTGAGGACAATGTACGTAGGGTGGTCGGTGGAGGAAGTAACACTTATTTTTGGTTGGATAATTGGGTGGGGGGTGCTCCTCTACAGGTGCAATTTCCCCGCCTTTTTGATCTGGCTGAAAACAAAGGGGTGACGGTGCAGGAGATGGAGAGGAGAGGGTGGGTAGATGGCGGTGGAGCCTGAGTGTGGGGGAGGCACTTTTTAGCTTGGGAAGAGGAGGTTGTCTCGGAGTGTTCATTTTTGCTGTGTAATATTGTTTTGCATGATCATATTATAGACACGTAGCGGTGGCTTCTTGACCCTATTGATGGTTATTTCGTCGAAAGAACTTACCCGTATCTTACGAGGCCTGAAGCAATTCTGGAGCCTAGTCTTTTTGATGCAATGTGGCTGAAGCAAGTACCTTTAAAGGTTTCAGTGTTTGTCTAGAGACTCCTTCGCAACACACTTCCAACCAAAGACAATCTTCTTCGTCGGAGAATCCTTCATCATGATGACACATATTGTGCGGGAGGGTGCGGCTTCCTTAAGTCAGCAAAGCATCTTGTTTTTCGATGTGAGATCTTTGGAAACTTGTGGTACCGTTTATATCAGTGGGTTGGTGTTTCTTTCATTGCGCCAGCCTCGGTTCGTGATCACCTTCATCATTTTGGGAATATGGCGGGGTTACTGTGACTTACACATCATTTCCTTAAAGTAATCTGGCATGCTTGTCTTTGGGTTGTGTGGAAGCAAAGGAACAACTGGATTTTTAAGCGCAAAGCCGCGGATTTCAGCAATTTATTAGATAATGTCAAATTTTTGTCTTTTTTATGGTTAAAAGCTAACAGGCTCACTTCCGTTTTCAATTATAACGACTGGTGGTGACACCCTTTACTTTGCATGGGTATTAGGGAGTAGATGCCTTCTTGTTTATTTTATTTTTTTGTGGCCTCTTTGATGGCACCAGACATTTAACATTGTATTTTGTCGAGTGATTCTCTTTTGCACACCTTGTACGAGATGAATCACTCGTGGTGATTTATTATAGGGTTAAAAGTGTTTTACCCCCTGTAATATAGGTCATTTCCGGTTTTCTCCCTGTAAATTTTTTTTTATTTACCCCCTGTAAAAAAAAATTGTTTTGAAATACCCCCTAATAGGTCATTCAAAAACCAATTTTTTTTCAGAAATTTTCGTTTTTGAATGACCTATTAGGGGTATTCCAAAACAAAATTTTTTTACAGGAGGGTAAATAAATAAAAAATTACAGAGGAAAAACCGAAAATGACTTATATTACAGGGGGGTAAAACATCATTAACCCTTTATTATATTCGATTTTGACTTGTTAATTAAACATCATTAACCCTTTATTAATATGTGTAGATGTAGCCACCCTTATTAATGAGTTAGTACTACACTTGCTACATTTGCTTCTCTCGTAGCAAAATTCACACGAGAGTTTTTACATTTCATGGACTGCAAAATTCTGAAATCTTCATTAATCAAACCAAACACTAAAATGTGTTTATTTGGAAAATTGATGTCAACTAACTTTGAGTCAACTTCAAAAACAACATTATCTATGTTGTGCTCCAACATCCAAGTATTAGCCATTAGGAAAGCACCATCACAACTCACATTTCTAGGTCAAAGTCATTCCTAGAAGCATCAATATTATGACTAATGCTAGTTATCACGACAGGAGATGTAGCGAAATCTTCAAGAAAGGCTATTGCAGCACTAAATATATTTTATTAATTATAACAATGCCCTTCCATGTTTTGTGGCAAAAACAGAATTATATAGCTTTTACTGTGTCGTAATCCCGTCGGGATGAAATCTGTCGGGAGCAATAGCAATGCTCCAATATTATATTTGACAAATGATAGCGGTGATTTACTCCACTTTCCTCCTACCAAATGATATTAACCATCTGGCTTTCTCACATTCATATAACATCATAATTCCTTGGGCTACAATAGCTAAAGAAGATTCCTCAAACTCATGTCATATCTTCCGATTTCTACAAAACTAGATCGACCAAAGAATCATCACTCAAAATATTATTTGGAACCAAAATGAAAATATATGTTGTCAATTACCGAATTGAGTAATGATATTTGAACAATTTTTTTGGTACAATTTTTGGGACAACCTTTTGTTTTCTCTTCTCATTTGTCAAAAACAATAGAGAGAAAAAAATGAAGAGAGAGAATAGGAAGATAATGTGAGTATGAGAGAGAAAGTTGTACAACAGTTGTATAAAAATGGTTGTACAAATATCATTTCTCTACCGAATTTAGTGGCTAAATTATAGAAATTTTACATTTTCAATTCATTCTTTAAATTTGCATCGTTAAGTTTTTTAGGTATTATTGTTTTAAATAATATATAATAGAGGATAAATTGTTGTGTCAAAGGGAGTACTAATCCTAGTCTCACATTGAGTAGTGAGAAGAGAAAAATATAGAGATATGAATATTAGATAGTTTATGTTTTCTTCAGCACAATAATTCTTTTCTTTTTGGTGATTGAGAGTTTGAGTAGTTATGTGTTATGAGAGAGTTTACAATTATTATGTGTAAAAATTGTAATTGATAGTTTGTAATTTTCTCTTTGTAAGAATTACAACTACCGTGTGCGAGGGTTTGCAATTTTCTCATTGTAAAAATTGCAGATATGAGCAGAGACGAATCCAAAATAATTCTCTTAAATGTTGATTTAAAAAGATCTATTTTTATATCAGAAAAATATAACATTAATTAAGTGTTTCATCCTAAGACAAGCAAACACAAGGGTAAAAACATGATAAGAATTGGAGCGAAAAATAGTAAATCTGAATAATAAAAAAAAAGACAAAAATAAGAATGAGCATAGCAACACACATGAATTAGTTCCTCATTTTCTCTTTACTCACTCTCAATAAGGATAAAAAATTGCATCAACCTTTAAGAGTTCTTTTAAGGTTAGTTTAGTTGCAAACAAGGTCGACCATGTACAAGTGTAAAAGACTTTTAGTATAAGGCATGAACTTAAAGAGGCTCGTGATTTGCAATGCAAAAATAAAAAATAAACTACCGATGTGTAAAATCCATAACTAAATGTCATTTGTTTGTAGGTTAAAGACTAGAAGATATTGTTTAATCAACAGAAAAGCCGTTTCCTTTACCTACGGTCTTGTGTCTGTAGATAAAAAGCAGCAGGAGTTGCGGTTCATATATTTAACAACGAATTAATTGTCCTTTATTATAAATGGTGTTGGATTATTTTTAAAATTTCTTTTTAAATGAAAATCGTCATATTCGTTTCAATCAATATTATTATTGTTATTTATATAATTGTAGAATATTATTAATATCAAAACACAGTTATTGTATCTAATAAATTAAATAAAGAAAATAAAATGGTTGATTTCATTTTTTGAGGAATAAATAGAAACTCGTTTTTTATAGTAATAACTTGGATGATCCTTAGGGTTCTTATGCTTGTTGGATGTTTTCCTTTTGATTTACACTTTTTGTGCTTGATCACAGTTGACAGTGTTTTGCTTTCATATTGTAGTTCACTCAAGTTAAGAATTCTCTTTTGCGCACTTTTGTAAACTCTTTTATTTTCTTTGAAGCACTCCTTGTATGTATGATAATGTATGTTAAGGGAGCTTTAATCTTTTTGGCTTTTCCATAAAAAGAAAAAAGAATTCTCTTGTCAAAAAAAGTTAAGAATTCTCTTACCTTGAGTTTTTGAGGGAGTCTCCTACAAGATATTTGTTAGCAATTAAGAATTAGTTAATAAACTTTGTAAATAGAACAATTCTTTCAACAACAAAAAAAGAAAAGAAATAGTTAATATAAGTTAGAAATTAGTTGGTGCAAATAAAGTCTGTAAATAGTCGATATGCGGATTTCATTGCCAAGTTAGGAGCCTCTTCGAACATCAAATTCTTACTTCATGCGTCTCCTCCAGATGACCTGCTGCATCTCCTCAAGATTGATGCGGCTGGAACTTTCTTTTCTAGAGATTAGTTGTTGTTTCTTTCTTGTCTTTTTCTTTTTGCTATTTTTGTTTTGATTAGCCTTGTAACAACAACAAAAAAAGTCTGTAAATAGAACAATTATGTGCACAATTCATAATATTTTATCAAAATGTTTCTTTATGAGTTTTACTCTTCTTCAAGCTTTCGAAGCTCCTTCACTCATTTTCCCAAAATCATCTAATTTCTATTAAAAATATATTTAACAAACGCATATACATAATTTAATTTCCACAAAATTTAAACCACTGAATTTCATAACAAAATTATTTGTTCTATGACTGAAATAACTATGCACATAAGAATAAACAAAAAATAACTACGCACAAAAAAAGTATATATTGTTGAAATTTAAATTTTATTAGCATTGTTGTTTACCAATTGGGAAATGTCGCTAACTTCTATAGTATCAAAATATATCGTTTGTTGTTATTTACTTTGTCTTATCTAATGATTGATATATTATATTGTTTGTTTTTCATATAGTATAATTCTAACCAGGGGTTGGTTATAGCCACAAACCGAACTAGTTGTAGTTAATATGATGAACATTAATTAATAAATCCTAGTCGTTTGTGGGCATTACTTTGCCTTGTAATTATGTATATATAAAGGCCAAAACCACAAGCCACTCATGCCATCCCAACTCACTTAATTCACATTTCACATACCTCTCATATCTTGCAATATGAGCACCCTCCCTACAACACAAGGGAAAACTGTCCCAGATGCATCCGACTATAAGGGTCGGCCGGCCGACAGGTCCACAACCGGTGGTTGGTCGGCAGCCGCTATGATATTAGGAGGAGAAGTGATGGAGAGGTTGACAACACTCGGCATCGCCGTTAATTTGGTTACATACTTGACCGGTACTATGCATTTGGGCAATGCTGCCTCTGCCAATGTTGTTACTAACTTCTTAGGAACCTCCTTTATGCTCTGTCTATTGGGTGGATTTCTTGCTGATACTTTTCTAGGAAGGTTCGAAATTTAATATATCTATAAAAAAAAAATTCTTTTCTTTTTATGGAAAACTAAGACAAGATTTAGTTATTTTATTTTTGTTATTCAAATGATCCATATTAATTATGATTGGTTTTAATGCCTCGTGATTTCTGAGAGTTAATTTAATTTTTTTTTTCTTCCCATTCTTTGTTTGACAGATATCTCACCATCGCCATCTTTGCAGCTGTCCAAGCAATTGTAAGATAATCTCAACTATTCATTTTGTTGTTTCCATTGTTTTCTAGTACTATTTTACATTCAAATCGAGATTTTAACATTAGTACACATGTAAAAAAGTTTGCAACAATTCAAATAAATATTATGATGAAGTAACGTATTAATTTTTAATGATCTGATGATTATAATTAACTGACAATGTAAATATTTCTTACGCTAACAATGTCTTTGAATTAAATCCTCAAATCAAAATACATCACTTGTTTAATTTTTTCGTTCTTGACGAATGTATGTTAATTATATTAGGGTGTAACAATATTGACGATATCAACTATAATTCCAAGCCTACATCCACCAAAATGCAAAGAAGACTCTAAATCTTGCATACAAGCAGACAGCAAGCAACTATTGGTGATGTATTTAGCACTTTACGTCACGGCCCTAGGCACCGGTGGTCTAAAATCTAGTGTCTCTGGCTTTGGTTCCGATCAATTTGATGATTCAGATGAACAAGAAAAGAAGGGTATGATTAAATTTTTCAGCTGGTTCTATTTTTTCGTAAGCATAGGGTCTTTGGCAGCAGTGACTGTTCTTGTGTACATACAAGATAACCAAGGTAGAGATTGGGGTTACGGTATTTGTGCGGGCGCAATTGTGGTTGCACTCCTTGTTTTCTTGTCTGGTACCCGCAAGTACCGGATCAAGCAACTTGTTGGTAGTCCTTTGACTCAGATTGCGGTCGTGTTTGTGGCTGCTTGGAGGAAGAGACACATGCAATTGCCCTCTGATTCTTCATTGCTCTATGAAGAGGATGATATCCTATGTGAAACACCCAAGACCAAGAAGCAAAGGATGCCACATAGCAAACAGTTACGGTACATTTTCTATTCATTGTTCTTAGTATTATAGTATAGTATAATAATTATTATTATACATAACTTTATTCTTTTTTTTTACACTATGTTGACTTGCTATGTTTATGTCTTGTTGGTGTTCCTCTTGGTTTAAGTAGCTTAATCTAAAGTTTCTCTTCCGATGAATGGAACAATTTGAGTAATAATTTATATAAAAAATTCAATTATAGTTTCTTGTTGACTAGACTACAATAATGTTTGCTAAACTAGTATTCATTCATTTATTTATGTATTGGATTGTAGAACAAGCAAAACTTTTTTCAATCCCAATCTTCATGATTGGGAAATTTTTAGTTTTGATAATACTTTTCTTATTTGTTTCAAACATGAATGGATTATTTCTTATAAAAATAACTTCGATGAATACTAAAGTTGACTGCCTGCTTCATTTTTTTGTATATAGTTTTTACCAGTTATGATTTTTTTGATAAAGAGTTTTGATTCACATTTTTAGATTAGTGATACTATTTTTTTTCTATTTATTTTACATAACGTTATGCATCATTGAAAAGAAATTGCTCTAATATTTGATCTAGAATATTTCAAGGGATTTTGGGAAAGAGTTTTGAAAATAACCTGGTTTTTTTATTGGAGAGTAAAGTATTAATAAAAGATTCTTAAGTCACCCAAAACCTTATGAGAAAATAAATATATACACTACCATAGTACCATGTAATTAAGGTGGAGATTATTAGAAAAGTATACGGCCCTTATTAAAAAAAATAAAAGTTGGACCATTTAATCTCAAATCTTACGATCACAGATATTGTGAATGCATCAATTTTTTAACATAATCTGATTTTGGAGACAATATATCCACCTTTTCCTTTTCTTACCTTCCCATCCTTTCCATTTTCTCCTTTACTCCCCAATTTCCAAACAAATTATAAAGGTTTAGATTCATAGTTGAGTCAACACAAAGTGATAGAGTGGAATATACTACTATATGTCAAGGAGGGGCCCTGTTCGATGTTGATCCTGCCAAGATGCATGGGAGTTTCATTTTCAAATTACCAATTATAAAAGAGCCGTATACAACTAACAATAAAGACACTTATCATTATTGGGCACCACTTGATGTAGAAAGAACAAATTATTGGGTGCCACATATTTAATAGTGGGCCATGAAATGACAACTAGGTTATTAAGGATCATTTGCTCCTTAATCATGGTGACAAGTCCACGCACGAGCTTAATAATTAAGAGTAGTAACCAACTAATAATGTGTGGTTTATATCATAGTATAGTATTTTTTGCGTATCGCTTTGGATATTTTCTCTGCCTTTGAGATTTGCAAGTTATCCATCTATTCTATCTCCTTCCGAAATTATTGCTCTTACATATTCAAGCTTGTCAACGTAAAAAGTTTAAAAATCTAACTAAGGATGAGAAAATTAACACCTTTCTTTGTTTTTAGTAAATGTAAAAAAAGAAGTATGCCTTGGACCTCTCATCAATCAAAATTATCTTAAAGTAAATTAGGTAGTCTGGTTGAAATGGTCGGTGAACTTCGGTTAATGTTGAAATTAATCCAAAGCATCTAAGTTCAACCTCTAATTGAAATAATTTGTAATTAGACTTTACTTATTTCACCACTAAATTACAAATTAATAAAGCTTATAGAGTCTATTTTAAAAAAAACCTGAGACTTTGACCAAAAAAAAACATAATTTGTTCTAATTAATATGCATATTGCTACACTTTGTTATTACCTTGAAGATCAATGAATTAATTGATATACATTTTGATCAAACAGTTTCTTAGACAAAGCGGCAATCAAAGGCATAGAAAGTGGCAGTGCAATCACAATCAAGGAGAAATGGTATATTTCTACCTTAACAGATGTGGAAGAAGTTAAAATGGTAATAAGGATGTTACCCATATGGGCCACAACCATAATGTTTTGGACAATCCATGCTCAAATGACAACATTCTCGGTATCACAAGCAACAACCATGGATTGTCACATTGGAACATTTCAAATCCCAGCAGCATCAATGACGGTCTTCTTAATCGGAACTATTCTCCTAACGGTTCCTTTTTACGACCGCTTCATTCGACCAGTCGCAAAAAAATTACTAAACAACTCACACGGATTCACCCCTTTACACCGCATTGGTGTTGGTTTAGTCCTCTCAGTAATATCCATGGTTGCGGCAGCACTCATAGAAATGAAGCGATTGAAATTCGCACGATCACATGGTTTTGTAGACAATCCAACGGCGAAGATGCCGTTGAGTGTGTTTTGGTTGGTGCCACAATTTTTCTTTGTTGGGTCTGGAGAGGCCTTTATGTATATGGGACAATTAGACTTTTTTCTAAGAGAATGTCCTAAAGGAATGAAAACTATGAGTACAGGGTTGTTCTTGAGCACACTCTCAATAGGATTTTTCTTTAGCTCATTATTAGTGACTCTAGTGAACAATGTGACCGGTCCAAATAAGCCATGGATTGCAGATAATCTTGATCAAGGGAGGCTCTATGATTTTTATTGGCTATTGGCTATGCTAAGTGCTATAAATGTGGTGATATATTTGGCTTGTGCTAAGTGGTATGTGTACAAGGACAAGAGACTTGCTGAGGCGGGCATAGAATTGGAAGAGATAGATGCCTCTACATTCCATGCATAGGGGTTTTTCTCCAATCAACTTTTTTCTTCTGTTTGTTTTTTACTTCATAGATTTCTTTCTACTAGAGTCTGTCTTTTTATAAAGAGTGATTGGAGTTTAAAAATGTTTTACACAATCATCCACTCATATGTCACCATTTGTATTTTCTTTCTAAAATATTTTGACAAACATTATGTGGTGAGATATGAGTAAATAATTGTCTAAAACTTTTTCATACCATCAATAGATATCCATTAAACCCTTTTCAAATAAACAGCTTCATGTACAAATATATTTTCTATTTAAATGTATAAATGTGTTAAGTGCCTCAAATGTAACAAAATACAGTGTTTCCCTTTTCTCTGTCTTCGGAAAACATAGCATTTCATTACCATGATGAAAATATTCTGACATCAACGCCGGATCTCAGTCAAGACCAGTGTGGCCATGTAAAAAAAACAAAATTAATTTATATCTATACTTCTATACTATATAAAAAGAATACATGATTTTAAGATAAATTTTTCATTATTCTAATTATAATATTTAACAAAAAATTTCTATAATAATGTTATATTGTTGGTGTAATTAAAAATGACTTAATTAATTGATATTGGACTGCCAGTATCATGTATTGGTGGTTCATTTAATGGTCTATAGGCGTAGTAGGAACTTACATTTATGAGATGCTAAAATGTAATATTGACGAGGCTTTTAACAATGATCATGTTGGCATTGACATGTGCTTGAGTGATGAATTTGAAAACTTTATTCAAGTTAAAACATGCAGGTTTTAAAATCGGTTTAAAGTTACAAAGGAGAAACGTAATTGCTCCACATATTCATTCAATGGATAGGGAACTTGGGGTTTCAAAATGTCATGTTTTAGATTGGTTCAAAAATAGTGGTGGACCGGTTCCAAGGACCGGTTCGAAGTTATGTTTCTGATGATTTTGTTGATAATGAATATGAGCTTGTCTTGCTAAATAAAATAAAATGGCTTAAATACACTTTACACTGCCATTTGACCGATTTTCGGTTTAGTCTCATATACTAAAAAATTTGAGATTACAACTTTGTAATTAGTTCTTCTATTTTAGATCTTTGTGGCATTAATTTACAAAATTAAAAAAAAATTACATAATTAAAGGTATTTTCATCCCTTATCATTTTAGCAAATTTTAGTTTGGTCCCTACCATATCATGTCTTTTGTCACCAGTAAGGTCTAAAAGCAAAGTATATTTAAATTACAAGGTTAGAATCCTAAAAATATTTTTACGAAGGGACAAACTTAAATTCTCTCAAATGACCAAGGACAAAAGTGTATTTAACCCAAATGAAAATACATAATTTAAACCTAATATATCAACTTTATTTGCTAATTTTTGCTTGTAACCAGAAACAAAGGGAGTACATAATCCCTCTCACGAAATTTTTTTTATTTTTCTTTCATATCTTAATATTTTGTAGAAAAGTTCTCCAGGTAAATGCAATAAACGTAATTTTGGCATTCCTTAAAAAAAAACGTAATTTTGGCATATAAGAAAGGCAAAAAATAGTAGAAAAAATGCATTGAAATCTCCCTTAAAAAAATACATTGAATCTTATGGATTCTAATAAACAATTGTCAAGTCTTAATTTTGACCATTATTGTTAAATATATATGTTCTCCGCAAATAGATTTATTTCCTTTCATTAATTTTTTTTAATTCTCTCCTTCATATATTAAATTCTCAAACATGTGACCTCGTGAGTTTAGGTCAGTTGATAGAGACCATGCATAATATATGGAAGGTCCAGAGCTCGAACCCTAAACACACAAAAAAAATCTCAAACATGTAACTCAAAAAAAAACTCTCATTCAGATTTTCCTCTTAATAGAAAAGTTCTCCGCGCATAGGGATTGATCTTAATGTTTGTTTTGTTACAGGGATTATCTTAATTTGGTGCTTATAAATAAAAGCAGAAATTCTTTATTAAAATATAGCTTTTGAAAGTAATATTAAAATGTTGTGAATTATGATACAAACTTCTACCAAATTTTTTTATATGAATGAGTTCATGGCGTATACATGAAAAATTACACATAAATGGAAAACAACCAGATTACAAAATGTGAGGTTAACTCTTTTTAGATGGCAAAGTGAATCACAACATTCATAAATATGAGAGATTATATTTCTATGCACGTCCCTTTGATACTTTGACTAGTGTGGTATGTACGTTTTCCATGTATAGTGTAATATTTCCTTTTTTATATTAAAAAAAATAATATTTCCTTTTATGATAGACCAAAAACATGATTTAGGATTCTTTTTCATTAATTTCTTAAGATACGAAATAAGATCTTTTTTCTTGATTGGAAAATTCTCGGCAGGGATTGAACTTAATTTCGGGCATTAAAAAATCACACACACTAATTTTGGGCATAAAAAATCACACACTAATTTTGGGCATTAAAATCACACACGCTTTGCCTTAATTTCCCCTTCATCTTTGGGGTACATTCATTCATTCAGATAGTAGTTTTGTTCGTTTATTGACAACAAATTAGCTTGATAACATATCTATGAACATGGATAACAACAAAAACCAAACATGGTCTTCTTCTAATTCTTCAACCGTGAATTTCAATCAACTTTTCAGTTCCAAGGACTCCACCACTGCTTCGTTTTCCTCCTTTTTTGACTCCCTTTTTCCACCACCATCTGTATGCATGACGACGATACATTCCCTTTGTTACCAATGCTTTATTTTCTTTTATTTTATTTTATTTGTTACATTGATTATATGCATGAGTTTTACTTGAAATTTTTGTACAGTCTACATTTTTTATCCTCCCAATTTTATATCGACTGGTTAAGCACATCATATGGTTCCTAAAAAAAAACATCATATGGTTATTTGACATGTAATAGTCAATACATGTTTTGTCAATTTTTAGTCGTGTTTGTATTTTTGTCAAAAAAAATAGTAAGTTGTGCCGATGTTTTGTTGTGTCTAACTTTTGTATGGTTTAAGATCGATATTAAAAAAATGGGTTGTATCGACTGATCCATTATATAATTCCACTTATACTTATTAATGAATTTGGTTGAACCCATTAATACTTGGTTGGTTCCTTGGTGATTATGTTTGTTTATTTCTTTTAAATGCGTTTTTACTTTTTTTATTCATTTATTATTTGTAATCTAGTTCAACCGTATAGTTAAATGAATTGAATCATAGTCAAGAAATCTTTCACCAATTTGATCTCTCAAAATGTGTTAAAGTACTCATTAACTTTTGCTTATAGGCAACGCTTTGCTTTTATGAACGCATATGCCACTTACATTAATCACCTTAACTTATTGTTTCTTATATGTAAGGTTGAGGGGAAAGGATCAAGAACTGAAGAAGTAGGAAGCAAAAATCTTGGAGCACCAGGTAATTTGTTTAGAAGTTTCTTCTCATCTATATCAATAATATAAATTACTTTGACTTGATTACATGACATACAACTGCAAACTATATCTCTTCAATTCGGCACATATATTTCAAATATGGTCTACCCATATCCATTAGAAGTATATATGGCTTAAAACCACTTTAAACATGTATGCATTTGTTAAGTAATGTTAATTTCTGTTTGGATTTGTTTTAGGAACTCCTAACTGTGACATCTCTAACAAGAATACTAGTACCAATTATCAGAATGAGACAGTGGAACCCACCTACTTCAGCTCTTCAATCCACTATGGTGGTCGTGAGGATTATTTCTCAAAAGGCAGTGCCACTGAACCCCGTCATGTTGTAAGTATTGTCATTCTCATCCTTGGTCATTGTTTTTTTTTATTATTGTCAGCGCATGTAAATTAAATTTTAAGAATATATATTATTCAACGAGTTGACTTCATAATTGTAATGTTCTTAAAAAAATGTAACTGTTAGAAATTGACTTAAAATTTGGTGACAAAGGTTTGTTAGAAATCACACTACGGTTAGGAGTAATCGCGACACGATTGGCTCAGTTGATTTTTGGATATTTTCAGTTCGGTGAAAATCCTAACACAATTTTGTTTGATGACAACAAAGTATTGTTTTCAAAACAACAGATTTTGGTGCAATCTAAGGGGAGCACAACGTGATTTTCTCAGGATTTGAGTACTATATAAGCCTTCATCATCATTTTTTTGAGAAAACTTGAAAAACCTAAGGAGGGAACTAGAGCCTAAGGGTGGTTCTTGGGTTGGGAAACACTCCACAAACACCTTGGTTAGTTAGATCTCATTTGGCGAATGATCAAAAAGTTTTCTCTCTTGTATTCTCTTAGGGTTCATTGTGGGTTTGAGTGACTTGAAAAATGCATAGAAATTAGAGTTTGTTCTTTGTGAACAGGATCTAATTTCTTGTAATTTCTTTTTATCACTTATTTCATAGGACATATTGGGTGACTTAAAAATGGGTAGAAATTAGAGTGTGTTGGTTTTCTCTACTCTCTTATCTTTGTTGTTTTGGTTATGCTTGTGGTTTTGTTTCACACTTAGATTTATGTTTGTTGTTCTTCTTGCTTTAAGCTACTTTGATTTGATTACTACTTCATTTTGCTTTACATATCAAAGTTTTTTTTTTTTTTGTCAAGTAGTTTAGTGGTTAGAGCTCACACAACTTAATTGTGGAGAAGTGGAGTGTCTGGGATTCGAACCCCGACCCCTGCATATAAAATACGATATCCCTACCAACTGAGTTAAGCTCATGGGATGCTTTACATATCAAAGTTTATTTGTTTGATTTTATGTTACGAAATCACAACAGTAAGTAATTAAAAATATGATTCAAAATACTCACTAGAAAGATTATTTGCTATTCAAGTATTTATGCAATGATGTTGTAGCTAATATTTTATATAATTTTCACCTTTGTAGTTCAAGAAAGATACGAATAATGGTGATCTCAATGGTAACAATTCAAACAGCGCTTCAAGAGGCGACTGGTGGCAAGGTAGGAACAATAATTTATTTTTATTTTTTGAAGAAGGGAACGATAATTTATTTTGGTTAGAAAGTTTTCATAATTTTTAAAAAACTAGATATTAAAAAATGGCCTTTTTTGTGACGAAATTAAAAAATGACCTTACTCTCTTTTTTTTTTTGGTCAAGACCTTACTCACTTTTATTATGCCTGTATTACTCTCTTTCATAGTTTTATTAAAGCTATATTATTTCGGATTTGCCAGGTTCCCTTTACTACTAAATCACTGCGGCTATGGTATTAAAATGTAGCATAAGATGAAGATCGTATGAGTTAGTGCCATTGCATTTCATCCACTAGTTAGGTCCTTTTTTTGTCCCAGATCATAGCTGGTATAACTAGCTAAACCGTTAAAGTAGTTTGGACTAAAACTACGTTTTGCTTTGGTAAGATGTTGTTGCTTCCCTTTTTATAAAGTTTAGTAATTAAATTGAGTAGTAATCTTATATTTTTCCTCTCAATAATTTACGGTGTTAATTTGATTTTTCTTTTAGTTGTGTACTTGAATGTTTAAAATTTAAGCAGTGTTATTTATCAAGAAAGATTTTATCAAGAAACTATCCCAAAATTAATGTTAACCAATCTAATTTTGTCTGACCGAAAATCATAGGTGGTGTGTCATATGTAATTTTTTTTTTTATGAAACAGTAGTCCAATAAGATTGAAATCCAAGGGATAGTATTGTGTCATGTCATTCTTGAAGAAATCGTGATTTTCCATTTCGCTGGACATAGCATTACACTTTAAGTTTTTAGGAAATCATTTGTCGATACTATGCAATATTTGAGTTTTTTTCATCTTTTTGCTTGAACTCTTCAAAAAAAGTCTCTAATTTGTGTTTCTTAAAAAATATATGAAATCATATTTATTGTAATCAACAGAAAAGTCAACGAAATTCCTAATTAGAGATTCAAATTCTTTTTTTTTTTATGTTTTATGGCGTTTTTAATACGTAATTTTAAAGAAAAGTCACCATAATTAGTTGGGTTTTACGTCAATAAATAATGTTTTTTTAGGATTTAATGTTACTTCAACATAAGTTTGGAGGAAAATGTGGAAGGGGACTGCCAAATCCCAAATGGAGAAAATATAAGGGGATAAAATCACTAAAAAAAAGTGAAAGTCCAAAATCAAGCAATCACGATCCTTATGAGGTCAAAATTGTAATTAAATTTTAATTTATATTACATTCATCCCTAATTATAAGAGTTTGGATTTAACTTATATTCAATCCTATAGATAATAATTTTATACAGTCGATCAATCTATTTAACTTATTAACAACGTTGGATTTTTATCATATAAAACTTTTTACTTGACGGTGTGCGAAAATCAAATTCAAAGAACTTTGATCAAGCCCCTGTTTGAAACCTTGTCCAAATGAGCACAAACACACGACTCTGTAGAAGCTTACAATTGTAGCTTCACAAAAATCACATTAAAAGTGCATTGGAAACTGAGAAACGTGGTGCAAACTCCAATCTAAACACTCACTAATCCATCTACTCTTGGCTTCTTTGTTTTTCAAAAATGTTTAATTGCATTAGTTATTTCTCTATCAAAGTATTCCTAGCTTGGAGTACGTTACATTTTTTTTCTTCTAAACCCTCAAATACAAACTCATCTATTCTAATAATAAAAATTCTTGCATGTAGCATTCTCGAATATGGTTTTTGGCCTCTTTCACCTTTTGTTAATTTTGGGGTACATCTTTTACCTTTTGTACACTTTGACTGACTTTGTAACATAGTAAATTCTTTTGCATCATAAATAAGATATGGAAATTAAAACTTGTTTAACACCCAACACAAGCGTTATATTCAAAGACGTTGCGCTATTATTCAGTTGGATTCGGTGGTTTAGACAAAAACCATTGGATTAGCTAGCCATTTCAATAGTTTTAACAATGTATGGATTATCCATAAAAGACAATATCCTTCAACAACAAAAAAAGACAATATAAACAAAACAAAAAAACAACTTAGAAGCTTCGATTGAAATATCAAGCTGCTATATATGTGTATTGGTTTGTCTTTCTTACAAGAATTAAGAAGGCTATGAGCTACGTACGGCTGAGTCAGGCTGACATAAACTCATATTATCACTAAATTTTGGCATCCCTTAAAATATTTTATAAAATTTCTAAATTTTAACTTTAATCTTTCTTCTTACGCTATCGTAGTAGTTAATATAGACTTTTTTATTTATTTTATTGCATTTTTTATACTAATACAAAACTCAAATACTTTTGGAAAGTGTGTACATCTAAAAATAAACAAGTTTATTGGTTGAGTACGGCAAGCACACGAATCTAGGGCCGGTGGAATGGAGGTTAGGCGAATAGAAAACAGTTGATTGAGAGATAGTCAAATCGTTCTCAACTCCACAAAGGGCCACAAAGGTCGTGGTATGTTAGAAACACTCAAAGCTTAGTGGAACTTGAAAATTTGTTGTTTTACTAGTGTTTCATGTTTATAATACTACTAACTAAAGAGACTATTTACATGAAGCTGCAGTCCAAGGATAGGATGCATGCACAGATGCAGAAACTGAAAAATTTCAAGAAGGATGGAAGATCAAGTCAAACAAGGAGCATCATGTACTCCCAGTAAAGAGAAGAATCGTGTGCACTACTTGCGAAAATAGACGAGCAATGCTAAATTTTGTATGCCACAATGTTTTGACCCGTATGACTAGTATTACCTATAGCTACCATATTTTGACAATGATACTTGGGTGTCAATGGATCAGAGGGTTTGTTGATCTGAAAATCGTTTGATCGTGTTCTCTTCTTTGAAATTTGTGGTTCTTCTTCGTCATATTCCACATTAACTACGGCGTGTTTCTTACCTAATATAAAGGAATGGAAAGACAAAAGCAAGAAGAAGAGTAAAATCGGCAAACAAGAAAGTAACATATAAAAGAGTTATACAAATATCTTTCTTGATAGCCATGACAGCCCACCTCAAGCTACGATGTGTTGAGCCGATACATCGCAAGTATCTTCATGCATCGAGATAATTGCACAAGCATGAAGAATGTTACTCTTGAACTGCACATCATTACTTTCTCCTAGCGAGCGAGATAATGTTGCTGTGGAAAATCCCCGAATTTTCTTTATGTCGAGTCTATACACCTTATCTAATCTGATTGCATCAAGGGGACTCCAACTGGCGCTTCGAAAAGCAATGTCATAACTGAGACCAAATTCTTTTTACAAAAATTCAAGAAAATATGGCCAAAATCATAGTTTAAGAAACAAAAGAGGTTCATATACGCCCTTTATACTTACCCCTTCCTTTAGTCAATCCAAAATGGGAGTATGAGGCTAGTAAAGACTTCAGATGGCTTGCATCTACTATCAGATTTTGTTAGAATATCAATCGTGTGTAAGAGTCTTATACTGAATAAAAATGTGGATATTGAGAAGCATATACCAATTGTCTTATTGTCAAAAAGAAAACATAAACATATTATCTTAAGATTTTATGTGACGATATGATGTTCAAATCACTTGTGTGACTGCTCAAACTTCAAAGTGTTTATCCCTTGGTCTCCCTCATGATCCAACACTGATATTAAAGTTGGTGATTTGACCAAAGGTAATCGGTTACTTGTGTCAAGAGTCCTCCAAAAAACAATGGCCATGCGACCTGTCCCGTTGTTGATGATCAATGTCAACAATTGTGCAAGTGTGTATGGATGGAAGATTTTCATCTGAGGAGAGCATACAATATAAATGGGTGGACTCACACTTGAGGAGGAGATGGTTGAGATATAAAGTATGAGTATGAGTCTCACATTTGATGAAAAAATGGATCTTGAGCAACATACAAGTGAGAACACTCATATAACTAATATAACTAATGTCTTAAGAGTGTTTGGATGAAGGAAATTTTTTAGGTAATGTAATTTTAGAGGTTTGTAACCGACTCCACTTAGTGAGAAAAAGATTGGTTGTTGTTGTAATATAACTTTATAGGTAATAAGTTCTTCTATGTAAATTTCATTGTTTGAATAATAAATTAGGAGAATTTTCAAAAATGAAGAAAACTTATGAAGTAGTTTACATGCTAAACTTAAGAAATTTCAAATACCACTTAAAAAGTAAGAATTTGAAATGCCGTTCTTACTCTATACAATGTAAACGTCAAATTGCTTCTTACAGTTCTTTTGAATTGTGCAAGTTGATCCCTATATTTTTTAAATTTTGCAAATTGGTCCCTAAAAATTTGCAAGCTGCACTCTATCTTTTTAAAATTTTGTAAACTTGCTCCCATTTTTTATACTTTGAAATTGATCTCTAAGCTTTTTGAAATTTCATAAAAATAGTCCAAAGAGTTAAAAAAATGTCAAATTTTATTATTTCATCCAACGAAAAAAATGAAAATAAAATAAATTCGATTTATTCATTTGAATTGCCTAGAATTATGATTTTCTTAAAATTTTTAATATCTCATCGAAACACACTCTAAGATATAATGTTCGAATCAATTATATAATTACTTAAAAATTCAATATGGTGATCTCCAATTCCCTTAATAACACAGCAGATGTATAGTTTTACAATGTATATATTTATGTTTGGGGTTTACAGTTGTTGCTCTAATAGTTCACGCAACAAATGTGTAACATAGTTGCCGATCACAAATGTGTACCACAGTTGCCGTTTGGTTCAGGTTGATGAGGTAAAGGAGAACTAGAAGTTTGTTTGTATGTGTCTGTCTGATGTCTTTGCATGGATTTTTCGGATCTGTCGATGTTTTCTCCCGACAAGTGGGGTACTACTAGACCTAGTGCCAATGCGTCGGTTATTAAAGTATATTAATGTCTTTACCTGTAGTCTTTTTTTGTTATTTTTCTAAATGTATTAAGAACAGTATTAGTTTGTGTTATTATACATGTTCATTTTCTGTATAGAGTAACAAACCCAACGTTGAATGAGACATGAGTTCATAAATGGTAGACATTATTATGTTAGAAATCAATTTTGTAAAGATAAATTAGATTAATATAAAAACTTAATAGACTTTACTAAAATAATGTACAATTTTTCTAAAAAAATAAATTTACGGTCTAACATAGATTATATTCTGAGCTTTTAGCTTTGTAATAAAAAAAGATTATATTCTGAGCGCATACATAATCAAAGATATAGAGAAGCATTTTTGTAACACATAAAGATTGTATCATTAACTACAAAAATACTACTATATCATTAATCATTTTATAACATATTTTATTAATCATTTTTTTTTTGAACAAGGCAAAATGAGATATATAAACAAGAAGTTTTGTTCCCTAGCACAAGGAGTACTTTAGGAATCAAAACAAAGTTACAACAAAAGTTCTGGAAGCACTATCAACAAATAAAAGAGGTACATCAGCCAATCC
>Ga0315914_1005067_pt1 | contig 19393 bp, 11 predicted proteins | sample MpolenodulesMG_FD_203920 | JGI IMG/M metagenome (GOLD analysis project Ga0315914, IMG submission 203920) | Medicago polymorpha root nodule microbial communities from Los Angeles, California, United States - elongated nodules | ecosystem: Host-associated > Plants > Roots > Nodule | place: USA... | reverse complement strand
CAACTTTAAAAAAATTAAATTAATATTTTTTAATTTTTTTTTTTTTTTTTTTTTTTTGTATATAGACGAAATAACATAGTCATTAAAAACTCACACACACAAGTAGAGGTACCGGAGTTTGAACCCCAGTCATGGCATCCGACCTAACAATTTTGGCATTTTTTCAATTGAGTTAGGACTTCTGGATGTTTGTTAAGCTTTTATAATAATTGATAATAAGCGAATTGATTCCGAAAAATTGATTCTGAATAAAAGTTAGATAAATGTAAAATGTTTTATGTTTGGATGTATTTATGTAAAAGTTGATTTAACAATAAATTTAACGTTTAAAATCAAATGTAGAAGCCAAAAACTACGGATTGTAGCTTCAAGTAAAATCAATTCCGCGAACAAAATCAATTCTAGCTTAAATCATCCTAACATCATAAAATAAATTCTACAACTTTTAGAATCACTTTTGATCCTCTAGAATTAAAACCAAACACATGCAAAATGTTAAGTGAAGAATCACCGATTTGAATATGTTTCCCTTCCCTACGTATTAAATATCTCTAAAGCTACACCCCCAATTGTTAGTTTTTATTGTGATTCTCGAGTATAGCTCATAGGCACATAAACAGGACAAGGTGGCGAGGAAGTTGAGTTAGCGTAGCATTGTGAAGTTTCCCTTGCCTCTACCCAATTGTATGTTGCCCGGGCAACTGAGGGGTGCACGGGTTATCACCCTTCATGCAAATTGGGCTTAAATATGTAAATCGTTCTTGTAAGTTTGCGTCTTTTTGGTCTTCGTTCCTCCATCTTTTTTTGTTATAAAACAACCTTTGTAAGTTATAAACGTTCATCATCTGTTACAAAAACGTCTATGTGGAAAACGGAGGATGATGTGGCAACGTGTGACATGACAGACGATGATGATGTGTCGTTATGCTGAGTCACATAGTTAGAAGGACCAAAATCAAAAAACAAAATTCGCAGAGGGACCAAACCAAAAATTTTATAATAAACTTCATCTTCTTCATTCCTTTCCTCTTCTCCATTATCTTCAATACATCTTTGTCAACTTTCATAAGAAACGAAAAAAGAAACTCAAAAATTATCAACAAACATTAACATCATCATTGACATCACTACGCTAAAAATTCATCGAAAATTTCTATGAAAAACCCATTTAACTTAATGGGTTTTCATCAAAAATTATTATTTAAAGTGACACTAATATATTTATGTCTCAGAGAAAATTTGAACTTTGTATGTTGAAGTTACGAGTAAACTAACGTCCGATGGACAAAATCTCACATTTTCATCTTATTATTGTTTTAATTTTTTAAAATCTCAATTATATACCAAAATATGAATTTAGCTATCAAAAGCCATCTAATGAGCTAGATTTTGGGCTTGAATTAGGCCTGAATTCAATTTCTCATATTTCTTGTCTTAAAAATTGGTGTCTTTCTCTCTATTTTTCCTATTTGTGCTCATGATTTGTTTTATTGATGGTGGATTCTAGATTCTCCAAGCAAGAACTTCATGCACTGTAACCAATTCTAACACCTGGATGGGTACATCTTCAAAAGGGGTGGGCATCGATCAACCCACGGGTTATAAACAAGGACCCTATTGAACCTGATTTTTTAATCGGGTTATTCGGGTTCGGGTTGAAACAGGTCGGATTACCGGGTTGTAAAGATGACGTAAAAAAACTGGTAAGAACCATAGATCCAGAAGGAAAAAAAAAAAAAACTAACTATATGTCAAATTAATAGTTTCACAACAATAACAACACCACAACAGCCACCACGGCCATTTCACAACAACAACTAGTTTTTCCAACAAGGACCACCATCCAATCCAAAGCTAGCAACAACAACCAATTTATTTCTTCTACATGTGGCCAGAATCTCGTGAATGAGATGAAGAGAGGAGGAACGGTGTTGCCGACTGCGTGAAGTCAGAAGGTGAATTGATAACAGGCTATAAAATTAGGGTTAGGGGGAATATGAATGAGAGTTAAGGTGGGTTTGGGCTGGGTTAAAATAAAGTCTTTTTTTCCATTTTGGGCCTAGTGAGAAACAAGCCGGGAAAAATTACTACTAAGATTATTAATAATAAATTTTTTTTAACAACTAATAATAATAATGGTTCATTCGGGTTAGTTTGGGTTCCAACGGATCCACAATGGCCACCCGAACCGTACCGAATATACCCATAATAACCCGTGAAATTCACCCGATCAACCCATAACCCGTTTTAACCTGAACCGAATGTCTAAATTTATATCGAGTTCGTTGGGTTCATTCGGATTGACCCTTATTTGCCCACCCCTACTTCAAACATAACATCATGGTTTAGTTTTGCAACAAAATCATACATTGCTATACGACATTAATCTTTGTCTACACTTTTAGGTGTAACTTTTTTCTTGCTCTAACTCATTTGTTCTGATTTTTCTCCTAGGTCATTGCAATATTTACATTTATAGGACCTGTATTCATTCCCATTGGGGTTGCTTCATTGTTTGCTTCGGAACATGTAATAAGTTAAATATTCTACCTACATTGTATCAAATGGAATTTGTGTAATGAACAAACTAATTACATACTGACATTGAACAAGAATTTTTGAAGCAGGTGGTGGAAGTTCCTCTCCGATATGATGATCAATGTCTTCCATCTCTTTATAAAGACGATGCAATGACATATATAAAAGACAATAGGATCCGCAAAACTTGCACCAAGAAATTGACTGTTAGTATAACTCCTTTATTTGATATGATAATGATAACGATTTAAGCACTACTTTTGTGAACTAATTTCCGCAAATTTTTGCAGGTTGAGGATAAAACGAAAGCCCCAATCAAGCTAAATGGGGTTTTCAAAGAAATTTTTGATGAATTTCTAATGCAGTGATGTTGATGTTAATATTTATTGATGAATTTTTGGGTTTTTCTATGTTTTCTATGAAGTTTGATGAAGATGTGTTGAAGATGATGAAGAAGGGGAAAGGAAGGAAGATGAAGTTATCTATGAATTTTTGGGTTTGGTCCCTCTGTGAATTTTGTTTTTTGATTTTGGTCCCTCTAACTTTGTGACTCAACATATGGAACGACACATCAACGTCGTCTGCCACGTCACATGTCGCCGAGTCATCCTCTGTTTGCCACATAGACGTTTTTGTAGTAGATGATGACGACATGGACCAAAACTAAAACGTTTATAACTCACATGGATTGTTTTAGAACAAAAAAAGATACAGGGACGAAAACAAAAAACACGCGAACTTACAAGAACAATTTACATATTTAAGCCTTCAAATTGCGATTAAGGAATATTGTTGCAATCCAAACCATAGTATTATGTGTAAATATATATAGTCATAGAGGTAAGCACACTTGCCTGATTTACTTTTCTAAAGAGGTTTTTAAATTATTTTCATATATTTGTTGAGAACGCTACAAAAATAATAATTTTTCGTATATAAATTTTTAAAAGAGAAAATGAAATTAAAACATACTAGTGTGTAACAGTTGTATGCTTAAAAATGGGATGAAAAAAAAAAGACTTGTAATAAAAATCTCAAAGTGTTGTCTTTTCCATTCTACATTTAAGTGGGAAAATCTAAAAGTTATGTCTTTTATAATTCTCCATGTACTAATTATTTTAAGAAAACACAAATGTAAAACAAGAAAAAGTAAAGGATGTCTTTTTAAGACCTGAGTGCTTCAGCTTTTTGCACAAAAATAAAACATGCACTTAAATACTCAAAAATATAGTATGGTTACTTTCTTAAGTAATACATGATTACAAAAATTAATTAATCAAAACAAAATCTAGCACATACTAATTGAATAACCAACATCATTAAAAACAATAAAAATCAAACCAATATTTTCAACAACAAAAATGACCAAAAAAATCTTTTGAAGGGTGGTGACACATTATTGTTGATTTCTACTCATTGCCCAAAATCATGTGTAAACCAATTGTTGCAAAAGATGGATGACATACTCAATATTATGAACTGAGGCATGCCTGCCATCTTTGACTTACTAGCATCAATAATGAATAATGATGCATAAAACTACCCCACATAATTCCTGTCAATAATTACATTAGTAAGCAGAATTTCTGCTCAAGCAACCTAATAAAAAAAGATTACGATCTCACACCAAATTAATGAAGAATAGATAGGTAAAGGCCAGAAAAGTTGGGAACAAAACTAGGCTAAGGTAAGGGAGTTCATGATACGCACATCCTTTTACATCGTTAGCAAGAGATCCTGAACTATTTCAGACATAGCTGGCCGGAATTCGGGTTCACGCTGAAAATAAAATCATAAAAATGAATGAAAGGAGAGTAGGTGATATGTAATAAGGTGTTACCAAATATATATATAGCTCAAATAGAAAGACTAAAGCCATTTTTTCACGGTTTTATACGGAAAATCACTAAAGGACATTATTAATCTAAAAAATATAACGGAGCTGCTTGAAACTTTAAATTAAGTCAAAGGACCCCTAATGCATTTTTGCCTTTTTTTTCATTTCTTATCACTCTTCCCTATATTCCTCGTAAGTTACCAGTGACAATTCATCTCGATCACAGTTGCACAAATGCAATTACGCTGGTGACTAGACAAACTGTATGTTTCTATTTTTCTCTATACAGAAAATCTTATATGATTTAATCACTCTACTGTTATTATATTTCTCTATATAATATATCCTGCCATTAGTCATAACTTCACCTTTAACTTTCTTGAGTTTTTATCTAATCTCATACAGTTATCAGTACCAATATCCATGCATCTTAGATTACCTGAATACATGAAGAAACAATATCTGCAAACCGTGATAAGGACTTCATAGAATAGGATCCATTTAAGCGGGGATCAACCATTTTCGACAAGGCATCAATGTCATGGAGTTGAGGTATTGCCCATCTGACCAAAAACTGCTCTGCACGAGGCCGTGACCTAAAAGCATGTATGTTGCCTTAGTCAAATCCAGTATTTTAAATATGGTTTCGCTTCAGCTGGACTGTAAAAGTAAACAAAAATGAATGCAATTACAAAATGGGATTGATCACCTGTCATAGGATTTTCTTCCTGTGAGGAGTTCTAGCATTACAACTCCAAAACTGAAGACATCACTTTGCTGTGTATAGCTTCCCGACTCAAATTCTGGAGCACTGTAACCGTAAGCTGTGAGGAGGCGTCCAGATAACTGAAATGATGAAATCTTGGTCAGAAATGTAACAAAAATAGAGCAAAAGATAAACTTATAATATAACAAAACATAAAAAACTAGTTTTCTTCAGTCTATCAAAAAATAATATGTAATTGTGACTTGGTACTTCCATTTTATTATCATGTTTTTTTAGGTCATATTCCATAACATTCAATAAAAGCTGAAGATTTGTTTTGAGCCGAGACTAAAGATAAGTTGAAAATTTAGAGTTAGTTAAAAGTTAAAACTAAAGACATACCTGACCAGCAGTGCCAGAAGATAGCAAATGACCTAATCCACAATCAGAGACACGTACTTCGTACTTTTCATTCAGGAGAACATTAGCGGATCTAAAATTTCGATGCACAATAGGCGGCTGAAAATTCTCATGCAGATACCTGGTCCATTGAAAAAAAATAAAGTAAAAAACTAGTCATTAATATAAAATAGCATTAGATATTGAATTGATCACTAAACTCACTCTAAAGCCCTTGCAGCTCCAAGTGCAACCTTAATGCGTGCATTCCATGGAAATTTAATACAATGTTCGTCGTCTCCTTGAAGTGCATCATGTAGTGTTCCATTATTACAATACTCAAATATAAGTAATCGTTGGTTATACTCAGCACAGTAGCCGACAAGTTTTGCAATATTGGCGTGCTTAATTTTCGAGATGCTGGATACCAATTGAAGAAACTGTTCGTCATTCTGGTCCTTGAATGCCGTAGCATCCAGCTTCTTCACTGCCAACATCTACAAAGATCATTCAAAAGATATTAAAGAGTTTTTTGTTTATAAATAAAAAACAAACAAATAAATTGGAAGAAAACTACCTTTCCATCAGGGAGCTCAGCCCTATAAACAGATCCAAGAGTGCCTTCCCCGATACGATTTTCTTGGGAAAAGCTATTTGTATATTGCTGAAGTGACGCGACAGTGTATATTTTGACCGAACTTGTCATAACTTGCCTTTCAGTTGATTTGGTAGTTGAAGCTGGATTGACGATGACCTTCTCACCAGGAATGCTCGGCAGAGAATGTGGCGGTGGTTGCAGGAGTGAAGGTTTGGAAACATTATTGTATTCTGAAGTCGCAGATACTTTGTTAACATATACTTCTTGTTGATCCGGAACCTTTGGAATCGAACTTGTTCTTCTATTTGGCACTTCATTTAAACGATATATTTTCTCAGCTGCGTCATTTGGAATTGCAAATAAAGTTTCAAAAAGTAATTTAGAATCAAGATATTTTCTTCTAAAACAAAATCCATGACTAAGATGAATCGGAATTACCTTTTCCATCTTGATTAGTAGTTTCGAAAACAGGGTCATTGCGAGTAGGTTTATGCAAAGTTTTTGGAAAAGCCTCCACATCAAGCTTCTGAGGATTTTTATTTTTTGGCTTTCTCTTACAGCACCACACCATTAAAAGACAAATTCCCAAAGCGATAAAAATCAATAAACCGGCACCGGCAATCCAAATGACATGATTGGCTAGGAAAGACTTCTTAACATTTCCAGGCATCGATGCTGTGAAGTCAGCAGGACTATATGCCACATGCCAAGGTGATTCTTCAGGGGATCGACCGATAGCTACAGGTGAAGGGGCTGCAGCAACAGGCGGAGATGGAATAATAGTAGTATTGAACGGATTCCCATTTTTACTGCAAGGGTCATGCTGCTATGTTAATTTGAATAAAAAATCTTGAAAAGTATGCTTATAACAGTGTTGTCAATCGCAGATCATGGCAAATAGCAATTTGTTTGAATTTGCTATGCCACAGTGCTATAGTGCCGCTATTATACAATACTTTGTACTAAATAGTGTATAGCAGAACAATAGCGATTTGTTAAAATTCTGCTTTTCTATTGCGCTATAGTGCCGCTATTTGACAACACTGGCATGAAATATTTGGAATAAACGAATTCTAGTGCAGTGTTTCAGGTTTTATTGTTTTTTCTCATTTGTAATAAAAATACATTAGGAAATTCCACATGCGACTTCTCTTGGAAGGCTTGCAAAGATCATACTTGAACCGGAAATGAAAGCGAAACAGGAAAACAAAAAATTCATTAAAACCATCGCTCACCTGAAATTAGGGATGCTCAACAAATTTGGAGGAATCGGCCCGGAGAACAAATTATTCTCTATATTCCTACATACCAAAATTTTTGCAAATTTAATCATAAAATATATTTTCTACTTTCTATGCATTGTTGCAAAATATTTAATTATATGTTTGTAAAAAGTATTTGGATAGTAAGAATTGTACAAATCCTGAAGAGGAAGGCCTTGCAAAACAAAAAGGGTCCCTACAAGTTGATTGTTCTGCAACAGTCTGCAAATGCAAATGAAATAAATAAATAATAACACATTCTCATTGAATTAAGTGGAAAAATCGAAACTATTCTTTGCTAAAAAATTAGCTCACAATGTTGTAAGAGATGACAAACTCCCCATTGAGGAAGGTAGCTGACCGGTCAGGTTGTTATTGGCCAAATCCCTGCATCATAGCACAAGAGTTTCATAAAGTGTCTGCCAAGACATAAGAAATATTTATATAAGTAAACACCATTTATCTTACATATTAATCAGGCTAGTAAGTTTAAGAATGAAGCAATTAAAAGATCATTTCTTAAAGATCTAATGGTAGCATATTCTATTTCAAAAATGAGAAAAACATATCATGGCAAATAATAACAAGTCAATGAGGTATCACGAGGTGAAGTCGTGCAAATATAGTTTTGCACTCACAAATTTGACAATTGAGTCAATAGGGATAAGGCATCTGGGATACTTCCGTTTAACTTATTTCCTGACAGAGACCTACATGTTAAAAAGCAACAAAAAACATGGTTTACTCAGTACATATGGATCTGGCAACGGACATATTACGAAGAAATACAACAATAAAACCATGAATTTAGAGATGATAAAGATAACATACAAGGTCCTCAGCGTAGGGGGTAAAGTGAATGGAATGGCACCTCCAATGTGGTTGTTGCTAAGATCACTGTGCAATGCAAAACAGAAAACTTCATGAAGTTTTTACTCTAGTAAAAATACTACAGTTACACAATTACTAGTCAAAAGTTATGTTTTCCCAATTAGTCAAAACAAAATTGACTCTTCTAATCACCGGTGGCTTTGAACAAATACGAGCCAACGTACATATTACATACCTTCAGTATTTCAATTGTTGATGGAAAACAGATGCAATATGGTAAATCAACACACTTTTAAATCATAGTGGACAAAATTATGGCTGAATTTATTAGGGCTTGTCCTTATTTGAGCATATCTACTAACATAAGCATTCGTGAAATTGTTATGAAGAGCTTATGGAAACAACTAGCAACAGGTTCATAAGCTGTTTTCAGCTTATTTCCATAAACTTTTCAAGATGGTATATGAAAACAGCTTATAGTTTCTATGAAAATAGTTTGACTTTATTTTTCATTTGTTATAAAAATAGCTAATACACAGGCACTTATATATGATAAGTGTTTATGCTATAAGTGCTCGATTAAGTTTTTTATCCCGACAAGGCCTTAGTGATTATGAAATACAATAAATTATTATAGGTATATAAAAAATGACAGCAACATGTACCATATATAACATTGAAAATTGGCACACTTACATGTCTATAATCGATGGAAAATCCAAATTACTGCCAAGCTCTCCACCCAAATTCAAGCCTCCTAGTCGTCTGTTAACAGAAATATAAATTCTAAGGAGTATTATTATCCCAATTGCATCATATTTACATTTGAATAAATAACGTAACCAATAACAAAATTATAATTAAAGAGAGGGAGAATGGCTATACATTGCAGTTATGTTGGTGAAGACACAATCCACACCTTGCCAGAGTTCTAAACATGGATCCCCTCCCACAGGCTTCCACCCTTGAAGAGGTGGTGAGTTCATAGCAACATATAGACTATTGATAGCTGCAACTGTGACCATAACACATATTAAGACACATTAATTGGTTTGAAGTGAAAAATACTAACATAACAAAAGACACATTAGTTTACATAACTTTTGAAGTCAAATAGAACATGCAAATATTTAAAAAGATACAAGCATCAATATTAAAAGAAAAGGACAAAAACATCAATTTTTTAAACTAATAATCAAAGAATCCATTATACTTGGTCACTGCAAAAATTCGAAAAAAAGAAAAAATTATAAAATAAAGGGTATCACTGTATCAGCTAAAATAATGAAGAAAAACACTTTTTTTGTTGTTTTCATAAATTTGAAAATTGAAATAAAAGAAGGAAATAGAAGTGTATAGTATACCATCAACAGGGTCAGTGTCTGCAACACAAAAAGCCGCCATTAGAATCAGGATCATGGAAGTGACGAAGATTTGCACATGCAACCCCAAATTCAAAAACCCCATTTTCTCAAAAAAGGAAAAAGACAGAACAAGACAAAGGTAGAATCTTTCACAAGAATCTGAGATAATTCTAAGAAAGGAAACAAACCCAAATACAAGAAAAAGGGTTAATGTGTAATATGAAGAAAGAAAATCAGAAAGAATGGAAGTTTGAATAGGTATAAGAAAATTAAGGAAATACAGTTAGAAAACCTCAACACAAAAGTGTGTTATAGTGTTGTAGTGCTAAGTACATTCACCAAAGTACATAGATAGTGTTACAAACTCTCTCTCTCTAGTGTTTTTGCTTTTCTCTTTCTCTCTCTTGTTAAGTTTGTTCTCAAAAGAAGAGAGAGAGTGAGGGACCATTGATGTGGATTGTGGAGCCCACAAAACAGAAGTTGGTCAGGTGTGTTGTACAGATTCTTGCTTCTTGATTTCTATGTATATATTTCTTTCAATTTTGTCATTGGTTCATATTTGTTTCAATTTTATCATTGGTTTAAATTTAAATCAAATCAAGTTTGATATGATCTTATTTTAAATTAGATATTATAATCATTAATCATTCTTTAAGTTACAGATTCGTTAAAAATCAGTTACAAATTAAATCTAAACTAATTCCTAATTCAAATTCAAATTTAGATTAAAAAGATGCTAATTAAAATTAAAATAATAATACTAAATACTATAATTCCCTACTAAATTTCAAGTCTAATTCCTCGTTCGTGAAAAGCGGATAAAAACACGTTTGCATGGTAGTACGTATATGCTAGTTGTGGAACAAACGTGAAATTTTGAAGATTAAAAACTAAATATTGAGTCTCGCATCCGGTAGAATTATTGTTGTGCGAATTTAATTTTTTTGTAAGTTTCATATCCGGATAAATCACACGTATTGATAGTGTTTATATAGTATGGAATATACATCAAAGGGGTGTATAATTTCGTGAACGAAATAAGCACCCGTCATATATATCCCCTGGATATATATATTCAAAAATGTTAAGTTAAGTAATTTGAAAGTGCCTTCTTAATTCCCAAATTTTGCTCAAATTTTTGAAACACAAACTGAAATATTTTGATATGCAATCTAAAATATCTTGATACTTGATATGAAATATTTTGATGCTCAATTTAAAATATTTTGGAGATATTTTGATACTCAGTCTGAATATTTCTACTGCTAGATTTAATAAGTGAGTTAACATGTTCTCAAATTTCTTACATATTACTTGTGAATTTTCTCTATAAATAGGTTACATAGTTCTTTTCCACAACCAAAAAGGATTTTTGAGTTATCAATCTTTTTTCTTCTCTTATTTGATAGCTTATGTTGACAAATTGTTCTTCTATTCATCCCTTCTTTTCTGTCCAATAATAAGTTTCAGTGGTTGAAGTTATTATAGGTTGAATAGAAGGTGATAAATTTTATTTAGAAAAAAAAAATCAACGACCAAAGTTATTACCACCAAAACGACTCAACCCAATAATAACTTCAATGATTAAAAATTCATTTTTCAAAAATAGAATTTGAAAATCCGAAATAGAACAATTTGAAAGTTCAAAACAAACAATTCTCCATTTGAATCAAAATAAAGTTTTGCTTATGGCATGTGATGGAGGTTATTCTTTGATGTTATATGAGCATTGTCCTGCTCAAATTAATTTGTTATTTTTAGCTGACTCTATCGGTATTTTGACTCCGCGTTTTGTTAAATGGTAGTTCTCTCTTTTTTTCCAGCTAAGACCCTCGTGTTATCCAAAAAAAATAAAATAAAGTTTTGCTTTAATAAATGTTTTTATACTTTCTCTATGCAATATTAATTAATTTTAATTTTACCCTAAATTAATATTTTGAACACAACTTTCAAGACATTTCCTAAAAAAAAACTTCCAATACAGTATATTTCACTATACGTTTATGACAATTGTTAATAGTCGATAGTTAGTGGAAACAATTTTGTAAAATTGTTAAACTTATTCCTTCATTTTTTTTAAGGAAAACTTATTCATTCATTATTTTTTCTTAATCTATGTGAATAAAAATTAAACGATACTTATTTTAAAATTGGGAGAGTATATTGTAGTGTTTGTAAAAAAATTGGTCAAACATACTCTTTTAGACTCGTAAAATTATGAATTTTTCAAGTTTAATTTCTAACATAAGCCGGTTTTAGTTTTTCCTCTCTAAATTTTTCTTCCATCTTCTTTATTAAGGGGATGGTTTTAAGTCAATTGTTGATTTGAAATCACTCATCTTCATCCTTTTCTCTTCGTTTCAATTCAAATAAGTGATTTTTTTTCCACATAGACTTTTTTCTTTGTAATTTCGTCGTCTAAATGCGGTGTTGTGTTGTTCGCCCATACATGTATAGAGATTATTCCACCAAAAATTCAGTTTAAAATGCAAATTCAAAGTCCTCAAATTTCTCTCTTTTTAAATGATTTAAATGCAAACTAGTTAAATCAAATTAGCAAAAACGAAATAATCGATCATTATGATACCCACTACTTCGTAGAATGGATTATGTACGGGTTCAGCTAAGGTAATATATATGAGCAGAAAATCATGAAAATGTTATATAATTTATTGGCTTAAATATTGCACTCGTCCCTGCAAATATGATCCGTTTAAGTTTTGGTCCCTGTAAAAAACAAAATTGTTTTTGGTCCCTACAAAATTTTTTGTTTTTTAAAATAGTCCCTGACCCCATTTTTGTGATGATTCGCATACGTGACACATCATGACTGAACCCATTTTGTAGTTTTTGGTCCCTGCAAAATATTTTGTTTTTTAAAACAGGTCCCTGCAAAATTTTTTGTTTCTGAAAATAGTCCTTGGAGGGACTATTTTAAAAAACAAAAATTTTTGCAGGGACGAAAGACAAATTTTTTTTTTTACAAGGACCAAAACTTAAACAGACCATATTTACAGGGGCGAGTGTAATATTTAAGCCTATTTTTTTCCACCACTTTCAATGTAAGTATGTAACACCTAAACTTAATTTTGTAAAAAACAAAATATACACACATCCACCTAAACGTATTATCTTTTTATTTGAAAATTTTAAGCGTTCTCTATTGTCTTACGTTGCCTTCATAATCCTATAAACATTTGCCTTCATAATGTAAGTTGGTGCATTGATGGTTAATCAAGTAAGGATAAAAATAATTAATCATGAATTTAATACATCTAGTGAATCCATTGTCCATATAAGTTTTGTGCAAAGTTGCTAGCGTGGAGATTACAATTCTTGATTAGCCTCTTATTGTGTCTTTTTAATCCAATAAGAAAAAAGAAATAGATTAACTAGTGGTTCAATACTTCAATTTTTATCTCTGTACATAATTGTGAAAAATAATATCCCAAATTGGATGAAACTAGATGAGCGTCAGTTTTTTTTTTCTTTCTTAAAAAAAAACATACATAGTGGTTCAATACTTCAGTTTTTTTTTTCTTTCTAAATAATATCCAATACTCTTTTTTCAAAGGAAGAGATCCAAAAGTTTTTTTTAGAGGAAAATAACATACATATAAATTCACGGCTTAAATATATATAATAAATATTTCATTCGCTATACCACAAATATAACTATAATTTATCCTCGATGATTTTTATTATGAAAACATGAAATGATTTTCTTATAATATAATGTACTTTGCAAATCAAATTTGAATCCTCCATAGACACTAATTGTTCACAACAAACAAACCGAATAATGGATGTGATATACACCTAACATGAATTTGAGTTTTTTGTCTCTCATTTTTCTATGCCAAGAAATGAATAATCCACAAACATAGCCCATATACAGAAGATAAATCCATAAATCAATTTAAAAAGAAGAGAAGAATCACATAAAAAATAACATCAAAATACTTTCAAATTTTCATTTCACCGTTCATCTGGAATCACAATTCCAAAGTAAACAATCCTAACATAGGCACATAACCATATACACACATGTAGCACTTGGCTCCATCCATGAAAGTTTATACAACTCTACGAATCGAAAACTAAACAAATTCTATATCAAGAAACTAAAGAAATCCATAGTGCTAACTCATATTACATGGCTACAAAGTATTTTTAACGTCCACGGTTTCTAAAGAAAAAACCAGCATCACATTTAGTGACATGAAAAGAAGGTGGTGATGATGATGAGTTACCATTAGAAGTGATCAAAGAAAGACTCAAAGGACTGCAATGCACGATTGGTGGTTTGAAGCGACCAGTCTTGTGAAATCCAAACTTATATTTGATCGTAAAATCCAAATCAATAGCCAAGTGATGATAGATCCCTAAACGTGTCTCTTCATTATACTCACCAAGTTGTTTAGGTTTGAGTTTGATCACACTCTTCCCTTCAAACTTTAGATTAATAAAAGTGGTATTCTTGTGCCCTTGATCAAAAGATGTCAAATTCAAGCTAGCAAACTTAGTCCGTTTGTACCTTGCATTTGCAGTGATGACCCGATAATGCACAATGACTTTCTTGTTGGGGTTTCTTGATGCAATCTTGGCTTCTAACTTGTAAGATAAGGTATTGTTTCCTGTGAGGTTGAACTTTGTGAGGGAAGCTTCAGTTACATGGAAGTTGAGATCAGAGGGTCCATAGGTGATGACTGCTAAGGAGATCAACCAGCCAGCAATTGTAACACCAAGTAGCCACTGGATTGTGACCCTCACTTGCTCAAATGTAGGAGGATTGCAGTTGAAGGCCATGGTGACTTCTTGCTATGATCTGAGTGATGAGGTTAGGAAATCTTTTAACTCTTTCAAATTTTCATTCATAGATAAATTGGGAAGATATTAGGAATATATATAATAGTTGGTTAGAGTTTGTTATTAGGTGGTTGGTTAGTTAGTTAGTTATTTTTTGGAGGGATAGTTAGTTATGTTTTTGGAGAGATAGTTAGTTAGCTTTTTAATTTCTCACAAACTCCATGTATAAACTATAGAACACCCTATGTATTATTTACCATATGATACTGACCAAGTAGTTATGGATATGGTATGATCTTATTGTCTGCTCAATGCCATAAGTAATGAAATTATCAATCAATTTAATAGTTATCATCCATGCTTATGTAGCAGGTGCTGAAAATCTTATTTTACTCGTATTAATTTGATGTTGATTAATCTGAGTTGTTTTTGTGCATGTAAATATAATTTTTATGATGCCTTTTTGATTGCATGAATGATTATGTTTATTGTGTACAGTAAGAGTACAGAAGTGTTACACTCTTTTGTTTGACTGTTGATATAGTGGTTAGTGTGAATAGTTTTTGTTCACAAGTTGGAAATATATATAGATGCCAATTGTAGTGAACCGATATTGTAACATGTTTTCATGTATGTGTTTACAGGCAAGTTTTTTTCTAAATAGTTTAACGACTTTATAAATGTCTCTATATATCAATCTAAGCTTTGTTAGGGGGTTTGGAGGAAAAGGGAGGCGAGGGATTGAGAAAAAGAAAAAAGAAATGAGTAAGTGGTAAAAATAGAGGATAGTGCGAAGACGAGATTTATGGGAGTTTATTTTTCTTCAAAATATAAAAATCTCCTCATTTAGGGAATTAAATAATTGCATTGGAGGAGGATTTTAGGGGTTTTAAAAGAGTTTATATGAATTTTTCAAATTTAATATATGTTGATATAATATTCTTAAAATTAAAAATATATTAATAATAAACATTAATTTATTACTCTCTACAAAACTACTCTTTCAAAAAATGTGAAAATTTTCACAATTTTCTCTTTATATTTCTCATCCCCCAAAGCCATTTATTCTCCTCCCCTCCAAACTCCCAAACAAAGTCTAAGGGTCTCTTTGTTAAGGGTTAAAATAAAAGTGATTTTGACATAAAATAATTTAGAGATTATTTAAGTGATTTTATGAAAAATCAAAATTTCTTTTGTGTTTGTTTATTGTAATAAAATGTATTTTTTTTTAAAAAAATAATTTAGTTTGTTTAGATACAACTTTATAAAATGAATTTTTTTGTTACAAAATTAGTTCAATCTTTTGACCTATATTTTTTGTCTCCTCTGAATTTTTATTTTATTTTTGAAAAGTTACTCTTAAGAGCTTCTCATTTGAAGCAGATTCTAGATTTTTTTTCTTAAAAATATATAACAAACATATGCAATACTCTTAAAAGTGATTATTATTATTTTTTAAAAAAAAAAGTTATAACAATCGAACTCTAAACCATATAAGTAATTAAACAAGAGAAATGCTAACTAGTGTTTTTGGAGTACTAATTAAGAAAATAAAAAAGATAAGTTTTGCATTGAAAACAACATTTTATACACTTTTAAGTATTTAATCACACAAATTCCAAAAAATTCTAATTAGACGTGTTTCCTTAATTAGTGTCTTGGGACACTAGTTAGCATTTTTCATTAAACAATTATTCAATTATTTATCTTTCATACTACTTCATGTTTAGTTCTTGTTGATATTCATAGTATATCAAACTCTCTCAAAGGTAGCAGATGTCACCCATAGTATCAAAGATACTCTAAATTCATATTCAAACTTGATCACCCTTAGCTAAGTTAAAAGAGATGCGTTCCATCTCAATCTAACGTCCTTATTAAGCTCGAATTCCGATTTGTTAATCATGTATTTTTTTCCTTAGATTAAAAAACCTATTTGTACATCTTTTTCTTTTTTTAATTAAAGAGGGCTTAAGCCCATTCATACTTCCTTTTGGGAAAATTGTGGTTACCGCATCAAAGTTTGCTAGAAAACACCACAAAATTAACAATATAACTTTATCGACAGTTAACTGTCGATGGATTTTAACCGACGGTAGTTAACTATCGATGAAATTTGAGGTTATATTTGTTATTTCATGGTATTTTTTTTTAGTATTTTGTGAAGTGTGAAAGACAATTTTCTCCTTTTGGATGAATGAATGGAGATATTTCAATTAACTGCGGTTGGTGTGGGAGAGATGAGCAATTTTGTTGGTGAGATGAGAAATCATGGAAAGGCTATGCACAACTTCTTGTTTGGACTCTAGATGAGCTCTCTCTTGTTCAGTCCAGTGGGCTTTCTGTTGTTCTAAAAAATTCTCGAGTTTTTGCTTCTTTTTACTCATTTCTTGCTAATCAAACCACATGATTTGCATTGAATTATCCGTTCTCTTTGATAATCATTTAGCTATTGCTAGCAAAAACAAGTTTAGTATTAGATCCCCTCACCAAAACACGTGAAAATAGAAGAAAAAAATACTTGAAAATAATATTTAATTCGTTAAATTTTAATTATGGACTTGGGATGTTAGTGCACCCTTTGAACCTATTTTCAGCGAATAAAATTATTTTAACACAGTTGCTTTTGTTACGTCCATAATCATGATTTGTGTGAATAACTGTCTTTGGAAATGAAACATCTTACGTAAAAAAAAAAATCTTCAAGAACACCACACCAAAAAAAGTCTTCAAGAATTGTTCTTCACCCCCTTTTCTTCTCTTCAACAAAACATTTCAAACAACAGACCTTCAAATATATAATTTAATCCCTATCACCTGAACTCAAGGTTTTTAAAGTTGAGTTTTAGCTTAAATTTAGAATTAAATTGGATGAAAATAAAATTTGGATAATATCTGAGTTGAACCCAATTTTATTCAAGTTAATGTAGTAAAAATCGAAGTTAATTTATTTTGATTTTATCCAATTTTGAAGAAATTAATTTTTTTGTTTGTTTTAACGTTTAATAACTTTAGAACTTTATTAAACTCTTGTTTTTTAATGTTTTTTTTTCATTTAATGATTTGGTGGGGTAATTTATGTAATTTAGATACAAGTTTATGAACATAACTCTTTTTTTTTTTCTCAAGTAATCTAGTAACCGAATATGAAGAATTAGGGAGTCTAAGGTTCAAACTCCAACGTCTATATATTAATATCCTTACAACTCCTAACAGAGTCGTGCTTTACACTACACGAACATGGTCTTTTATTATGATGATTTGGTCTTTTTTTTTGCTTTATAAATTATAATTAAGTTAAAATTTTGAATTATTGATGTATATACGGCATATGTCATGTATATATAATAATTTTGATATTATTTTAATATTATGTAAACTTATAGGAGTTTACAAGACAATTCTATCTAAACAAAACTTAGTTGACGAAAAAACTCAAGTTTGACAATGCTTAAACTTTCTATTTCAACCACACTGCTGATAACAAACACTAACAAGTTTTAAATACCAGTGATAAAGAATGTTAAGGACATTCTTTTCAACGCTCATTTTTTATTGGATGAAACTGAAGTATGACCCACCAATTCATGAATAATTCTTGAATGGACACAAGAATTTGGCCCCTTTTTGGTCACACACACAAAAAAGTGGACATGCCATAATCATTTGAAAATTAATGATTGTTTAATTATTATTTTTTCTACTTTTTCTTTTTTATGTGTGTGTGACAAAATAGAGGGGTCAAATCCTTGTGTCCACCCAAGAGTTTCTCCCAATTCACGTGAAATCCATTTTTAATTCTAGCTCAACTGGCAAAATGCCAAAATTGTTAGGCCGGATGCCATGATCGGGGTTCGAACCCCGGTACCTCCACTTGTGTGTGAGTTTATAACTAGACTCTTGACCCGTGCTACCGCACGGGTCATACCACGTAGAAGTTAATCGTATCAGTCGTAAAAATGTAAACATATATAGTTAATAGAAGTTTTATAACAATTTAAAAATATGTTCTCTTATAAGACAACAATAGCAACAAAATGAAATGGTAGCATACAAAACAAAAAGGTTTGAACATTAACCATCAAGATACATTACGAAAGACTTCGTGATAAACAACATTCGAGGTCGTATTAGTGTTCTCTCCATCTCCATCAACAATTAGTATTTTCAAATCTTGTTTTAAAGTGACTCTGGAAATTGCAACGTACAACTGACCATGCGAGAACACAGGACTCGGCAAATAAATTCCAACATTTTTAAGTGATTGCCCTTGACTATCATGGCAAATGAAACAAATATTGGAAATTGTCTTTTTTGAAATTTGAAAGGAATTTTAACATCAGACGGTGAAAGAGATAACATGGGTATGAAAACTTTTTCGCCGATGTTACTTCCAGATATAACTTTTGCTTCAAGTACAAATTTTCCCTTCTCGGTTTCTCCTATACTATCTTTCTCGACTATATGACCAATGACATCTACAACAAAAAAAATTGCATTATCATTTACATAAACAGGAAAAAAAAACAAATTCGTATAACTAAAAGGTAGGATTTCATACCAGCAACCACGTCCTCTTTCGGAGAGATCAATCAAACACGTTCCGAGGCACATTGCTTGCAATCACCTTAGTAAATCTTGCATTTTCCATCATGTTAAGTTTGTACTTGTGTGGCAAGAGTTTGTAATTCCCCTCGTTAAATCCTACCATGACATTCTCTAGCTTATATGTTCCTCCTTCTTCAACCATTCTTTGAATCGTTGACACCAGTATTTACGAGCGGTGACATGGATCCGTCCTCACTAAACAAAAATAACATGTCATTAACATAAACCAAAATATATGTAAACGTAGTGGCAACTTGAGTTAGTGTTCGTGGTTACACATGAAGTTTATATAATATACCTTCTCATCAACCGATATTGTAACACCCCGTATTTCCAACAATGTAAATCATACATGTAAATCAGAGTATTACAACGTATACGGAATGCTACACTTCGTAAAATACTTAAATAATAGAGTAAAAGTTTCTATTAATAAAGTAA
>Ga0315914_1005066_pt1 | contig 19394 bp, 16 predicted proteins | sample MpolenodulesMG_FD_203920 | JGI IMG/M metagenome (GOLD analysis project Ga0315914, IMG submission 203920) | Medicago polymorpha root nodule microbial communities from Los Angeles, California, United States - elongated nodules | ecosystem: Host-associated > Plants > Roots > Nodule | place: USA... | reverse complement strand
TCTCACTTCTCTCCGGCTTCATTGAACTCGAATGAACAATTTCTGGATATGGGATGGCCAACAAGGGAACACGATGTGTCGTTGTCGTTGGGTTATGGTAGTCAAATACAATCAACTACAGATAACAATGACGAAGGCCAACATGACCCTCAAGTAAATCGTGGAAGAAATCGTCGAAGACGAGGGTGTGGGACAGCAGGGCATTTATAATAATTGTAGATTTTATGGTAATTTTATTTGTTATATAACTTCTATTAGTTTATTAAAAATAAATTATTTTAATTATTTTTTTATATATTATGCATGCAAAAATGGTAACCAATGCATTAGTTTTGTCCTTATTATACCACTCTACCCCAAGTTGTGGGGTATTTAAAATTAAAAAAAAAACACGAAAATACCCCGCAAGTCAAAGTAGAGAGGTATTTAAAATTTTCGAAAAAAAATAGGAAAATACCCCGCAAGTCCAAGTAGAGGGGTACAATAAGGACAAAAAATTCGTCACTTTTGAGGGTACCCCGCAACTCCAAGTGGAGTGGTACCAGAAAGTCAGAAAAAGTAGGGCATTTCTGCAATTTTTTGAAAAAGTAGGGTAGTTTTGGAATTATTTGCAAAAAGTAGGGTAGAAACAAAAAAATTTCTAGTATTGAGCCACCCATTTTCTACTCCCTCCAAATTGTTTCAGCTTATTATTTCTCGCAATTCTCCACATTAATAACAAATTTTTGACATCAAATTACCATCCTTACCATATATGATTCAAGAAAAATGAAAGAAGTTTGAAGAAAAACAACAAAGAATATTTCAAGGCTCACTTAAAAGGAAGGATTAACTATTCTCAATTGTGTGACAAGGTGAAAGATAATACTCCCTCCGATTTTATTTTATAAAAAAATTTCAATTTTTTTTTTAGTCATTTGGTCTTATTTATAAGAAAAAATAACAACTTTTAAGATACGTTTATTGTTTAACAGATTTTTCTAGCCCTCATTGAATGTTGTTTTATCAAATTATCAATATTAGTGAGTATATTTAATAGTTCACAAATTTTTATGAGAGTATATTTGTAAAAACATTCAAAAAATTGCAAGAACTAATGATCATTTTGGTTGTGATGATTTTTGGTTTCTTTTCTTATAAAAAGGACAGGAGAGAATAGATGAAATGGCTAGAAAATTCATAGACGAAAAAAATCAGTTGAAAGCAAAACATGATATGTAAGGACGTTTGATATGGTGGAGTAAAAATTTGAACCCACAATATCCTTTTTCTTCGGAGTGTGAAAGTATTAGGACTAGACTCTTTGAAAAAAAAGTTGTTATGAAAAGACCTATGAAGCCCAAATACTCCAAAATTTACAAAAGATCAAAATATAGTCGTCTGCAAATAAACATATGTATGCATTGATATATATTTATTAGAAAGACCATTAATTCTAAACAAAAGTGATTTCTTAGTTTAGTGAACACAATTGATTTGTAATTTTCTATCTGCCACTAAGTTGAGTGAATGGAGTGAGACTTCCACTGATTAGAGAGCCATTTTGTTTGAAAGATGAAGACGTAGCAGGCCAAACAAAAGCAGGTATTTCCATTGGAACCACTGGAGGAGATGCTTCTCCATTAAGAACCATCAATACAGTTTTCATTGTTGGTCTTTCATTTGGATTTGGATGACAACAAGACAACCCAAGAAGAAGCACAATTTCCACCTTTTCATCTTCTACCATATCAATCTCATCCTCTTCACTTCTTATCCTATCATCAACTGCACTAACTATTTTTCCCTCTCCATAAAGCTCCCAAACCCAATACACAATACTATATTTATAATCATCTTGTGCATACATATTCTTTGGTCTTTTTTCACACACAACTTCCAAAACAAGTACACCAAATGCATAAACATCCGTTTCAACCGTCGCTCTTCCGGTTAAAAATATTTCCGGTGCCATATAGCCCGGTGTTCCTGCAATTTCCTTTGTTGAATGATGAGTTTCATTTCTCATTTGAACTATTCGCGCCAATCCAAAATCACCCAATTTTGCAACGTAATCAAAATCTAACATTATGTTGCTTGCTTTAATGTCTCTATGAAGTACCCTTTTTTCACAACCATTGTGAAGATAATCCAATGCTTGAGCCACGTCACGGATCACACCATTCCTAGTTTTCCAATCAAGTACTTTCGAATAATGTGATTCGAGTTCACTCGATTGGTTAAATAGGTATTTGTCTAAACTTCCATTTGGCATGAACTCATAAACAAGGAGAAGCTCTTTACTTTCATAGCACCAACCAATGAGTTTCACCAAGTTTTTGTGGTGAAGGCTTCCGATTGTTGTAACTTCGGCGATAAATTCTTTCTTTCCTTGACGCGAATTCTTTGAGACTCTCTTCACAGCTATCTCTTTATTGATTTTTCCAAGGATTCCCTTATAAACAGTTCCAAATCCACCCTCACCAAGCTTGTTCTGATGGCTGAATCCACCTGTTGCTTCATCAATTCCTTTAGTCGATATTTCTTTGGAGCCATGGATGAGTGTTGAATTTGATCCTCAATCCTTGGATAAGTATCTTCTTGAATCTCCATTCTTCTTTTGATTTTCCGATAAACCAAGAAAAATACCAACACACCTATGATAATCAGAATTGGAATTATAATCCAAATCAACAAGAGATTATTTTTATTACTATCTGCAATATCTACACCATTGAATTCCCATCTTTTTACACCGTTTAACTGTGTAATTGCTTGTTGAAGCAGAGAGACCAACATAAACTTCTTGTTTAAGATCAGAAGAGAGATTAAGAGGTGGAGATACCAAAAGGGTCTCCGTAGAATCATTTGAATGTTTACTCATTGAACCAAAAACAGATATTATATATCATTGGAATATTGAATTCTCATAGATACCAAATTAGTGTTTTCCAATGATGCTTGTTTCAAAGCAAAGATGCTGTTTATGTTGATTCCAACAAGGTTGTCAGGACCATCTTGTGTGGAACTTTGTCGTGTATTGAACTCCACTGCAAGAATTCCGTCTGGAGAATTAGGATTTGCAGTTGTGTTATCATTTAGTGTTACATCATTAAATAATGTTAATTTTTTGACCTAGTGTTAATTTTGCTTGAAGTATATACTCCTATATACTTTTTTATACACTTAGAAAATGCTAATTCTAGAATCTGAACTCTTTTTTTTTGAAGCATAGAATCTGAACTATCTCTATATAGTATACATTTTCAAAATCCAACCTAAATACTCTAAAAACTCCCAAAATCCGAATCCCACCAAATTTTCTACCATTTCTTGTCTTGATTGCAAGGATCTTCCCCCATAAGCAGGGCATAAGAACATTTGTAGGAAAAGGCGGTAACAAATAACACACTTCCTTTGGTACAAAGTCATCACATAACATAATTGAAATCTAGCTTCAATTTTATATTGTAGAGACTTACTTTGGAATCTAGAAGGTTATCTGAAAAGTTGCAATTGATGAAGCCATTCACTTTGATGCCAGAAGGTAGTCTAGTCATATGTCATTCTAGAAATGCATGTTATCACCATCACCAATACCCTACATTATGCCTTGTAACTTATCATGCCAAACCTTTCCAAATATCCGACGAATATGATTTGGCAGTTTCACCCAAAGAGTCTCATTTTTAGGAGATTCCAAGTTATCATCATCACAAGGGCTTTATTAATCATATCATATGGGTCTCTCTAAAACCTATCCCATCTTGATTGATTGGGGTTGCGTTACCAACCCAGATAAACTTGTGAATCACCTGATTTAGTTTCTTACAAATGTCCTTTGGCAAAATAATCAACTGCATCATATAAGTTAGGACGGAGCTTAAAATGTATTTGGCCATCGTTACACGACCAGCAAACCAAAGGCGTTTCATCTTACAACAACAACAATAATAATAACAATACTTAGCAAGCAAGCCTTGACGCCAATCAGGATGTCATTTAAGGGCGCATTCGCGGCACCTATTTGTGTAAAATAGTTAAAATCCAGTTAAAGTAGAAATCAGTAGCACTGGTTTCCAAAGTTTGTGCATTTTGGTAAGGATGAACAGGTAAACAACTCACACAATTTTCTCATCATAAAGTTTCAGAGGACCAGAAGCACTCAATCACATGTACAACATCGCATCCATTTTCAATCCCATTATTATTCACCAAGAAGCTTCGGCAAAAAACACCAAATTGTAAGAACAAACTCGATCCGCACCAGTGAAGAATGCATGCGTACACCAGATGACAATATATCAGCCAGCATACATACCACAGTCTGCATTTACACAATATAACCCTCCATACCATATATTATTGTAGTAGAATTACAAACTCCATTGACAATCATTATGCACATTGCAAAAAGGAATGGCATCATTTGAGTATTTTCAACCTACTTCGGGTATTCAAACTTTTCTTGAACAATAAACAACATCAACAATTCAGCCACTGTTGCTGCCAAACCTCATTTAACATTATCAACACTTCTATTTTTCTTCTCTATAAATGTTCTAATCTAAATTCAGTAAACAATAGTGTCAGTCCATTAAGAATTGATTTGTGAGTGTGCTGTCACAGAAAAGCTTTGAACCGGTAGCGCGATAAACTGCCAATATTAATAATTCATATTAATATAAATAACCTTTTGCTCCCTCAAAAAAATAAATAAATAACCTTTTCCACTTTCTTGTTTTCTACTACACTGCCTCAAACACAACCAAAGAGGAATTGTGCTCCACTGAGTGATTGAATAATCAATCTTATTAATACCTTACCCATTAGAAGTTGATTTGAAAAAAAAAACATTAAGAAATTCGCAATTGCATGGTTGGCAGCAGATGTATCTTAATTTCAATCAAAAAATCAAATCTTAATTTCAATCTTAGAAAATCAATCTACACACCAACAATGCACGATTCAGAACCAAACCCTAACTAGCAAACAAATGAAAATAATGAAACAAGTTCTCCAGCTGCAAATTTCATTCACCGTTAATTAACAATTGTCCATGAGGTCACCAACACTCAAAACAAACATAAATTCAAATAAAATAAACATAAAAGTTGTATTGAATCTCATACTCAAGTGATAAAGGACAACATCTACATCCTAATAATATTATAGTCAAGGTGATATCAAACTTTCCACGTAGACTTTTGATTCTACCCGATTCAAGTCTTGAATCTTCAAACTCTTTATAGTATCATTTTTGGAATCGTAAACAACCCACTTCAATCCACGATCCTCACTGAAGATAAGCAGCATGTGGTTGTCATCCTCAGAAATATAGACCATCCTGCTAGAAACAGTGTAACCATAACCACCAAAGGAAGGAAGACGAATCAATTTAATCCAAGACTCTTTATTTCCGTATTCCTTCATAAGCCAAACATCACCAAAAGAGTAATTTTTTTTTCGGGAAAATATGCACAAGCAATCCCTCAAGATATCCAAAGTTGAAATATTAAAATTTCCAGAATCAGGATGCAGTATTTCCTCATAAGATTCCTTTCCCAAATGTAGAGAAACAATGACACACAAGTTACGACTTGAATTACAATATGTCAACCAATTGACTGTGCCACTCACAAATACTCCATGTCGATCACAACGAAACATAGAAGGGAAGTCATTAATCCTTCTCCAAGAGTCGGTGCCCAAAGTATGAACTTCAACTTGAGTTTTGCAAGCAACGTTGTATTTACCACCATAACAAAAAACAAAAACAACCTTGTAATTATCAATGAAAGGATCATAGGCAAATGCAAATAGATTTGAACCTTCTTCTCTTGGAAGATCTAAAGAAGGTAGTTTCTTTGCTTTTCTAATGCAAGGGTCATAGAGAACAGCGAGACGTGGTGGCGGATCTTGACTAATTTTATAGGGGGAGCCATATATATATAAGTGTTTTCATGAGTAAATACAAATTGTTATCTGGTGAAAACGGTTGTTGTGCTTATTTACTGCCTCAGGGACAACGGTTTGAATCCCTGCGTACACTTTTTTTGAATAAAAATAAGGCTTAATAGGAATTTTAGCCCCTAACTTTCCTAAAGTTGTGATTTTGGCCCCCTAAGAAAAAACTATAAAACCGCCCCTTAAGTTTTGAATCTGTGGCAGTTTTGGCCCCCAACGCCAATTTTGACTCGATCTACGCTGACGTGGCACCCTAAGTGAGGTGGCACGTGTTATTTTTTTACTTTTATTTATACCAAAAATTGGCCTTGGGGGACCAAAACTAAATAAAAATAAGCATTTGAATATTGTTTTGCACATTACTTAAATAAAAATAATAATAATAAAATCGTTAAAATAATTGTGCACAACGATTTTTTTTTAAGGTATAGTATGTTGTTATATTTTCACCATTAAAATAATTGTGCACAACGATTTTTTTTATTTAAGTAATTTGCAAAACAATATTCAAATGCTTAATTTTTACACTCATTGAAATGTTTTTTAGGACTTAAATGCTCTTTATTTTTTTGGTCAAGATTTAAATGATATTCATATTAAGATATATATGCATAAGTATAATACTGCAATTGTTTGAAACGTACCAAAATAATGATTGAAACATTCAAAATCAATAAATATTAATAATGGCAATTTACGGTTTTTGTCAACAAAAAAAAAACAGGTTTGAAGTTTCCTCGGCAGTTAACTGCCGAAGTTTTCCTCGGTAGTTAACTGCAGCCGGTTCCATAATTCGGCAGTTAACTGTCAAGGGGCATTTGAGTAATTTACATGTGTTTTTCAGCCTAAGCAAATGTGTATACAACAATTTTCATTTATGTTTGTGCGGAGATTTCAACTCGGTTAGATCAGTGGACGGGCGTAAGGGCCGTGGGGTAACATTCTGTAAACACAATTATGATATTTCCAACACTTTCATCAATGATAGCCTCTTGTTGGATATGCCAATTTGTGGGAGATTGTTTACTTGGTACTGCAGCGACGGTTATTCTATGAGTCGTTTGGATAGATTTTTGTTGTCTTCGAACTGGTGTTCTGTTTGGCCAAACTCTATTCAGGTAGATCATCAACGGGGCCTCTTTGATCATGTTTCGTTGGTGCTTTTTGTGGATGAAGAAAATTGGGGACCTCGTCCACTGCGTATGCTAAAAAGTTGGGCAGATTTTCCTGGTTATACGGATTTTGTTCGTAATAGATGGGGTTCGTTTGTTTTGAATGGATGGGGTGGTAATGCTTTAAAAGAAAAGCTCAAATTAATTAAAGGAAGCTTGAAGGAATGACACCAGACTCATTTTCAGGATATGGATGGAAAACTGCAGGTAGTTAAGGATCGCATGGATTACTTAGATTGCAAAGGGGAGTCATTCGATCTTCTTCAGGATGAATTAGAAGAGCTTCATGAGTTATCTGTTAATTTACATTCTTTGTCTCGGGTGCATTCCAGTATGTGTTAGCAGAAGGCGAGACTAACTTGGTTAAAAGAAGGCGATGCTAACTCCAAATTTTTCCATGGTGTTATGTCGACCAGACGTCGTCGTAATGCTATTCAGATGATTCAAGTTAATGGTGTTCAGGTTCAGGGGGTTCTAAACATCAGAGAGACGGTTTTTTCACACTTATCTTCCCATTTTAAAGTCACGCAGGTTGAGAGACCAGGGGTGGAAAATATGGTTTTTTTGTCAGCTTTCAGTCATGGATTCTACTAGTTTGATTCAGCCTTTCTCTTTAGAGGAGGTGAAGAAGGCTGTTTGGGATTGTGATGACTTCAAGAGTCCGGGGCCGGAGGGAATTAGCTTTGGTTTTATAAATAAATTATGGGTGGAAATGAAGGATGACTTTATGCGTTTTCTGACTGAATTTCATTGTAATGGGAGGTTGACAAAGGGGATAAATGCTTCTTTTATCGCTCTCATTCCAAAGGTGGTTAGCCCCCAAAAATTGAATAACTTTCGGCCCATTTGTTTGGTGGGATGTATGTGCAGGGTTTTGGCGAAGGTCTTGGCAAATAGACTTCGTAATGTTATAAGAAATTTTGTATCCGACGCTCAGTCCGTTTTTGTGAAAGGGAAGAATATTTTGGGTGGTGTTCTAATTGCGAATGAGGCTGTTGATGAAGCTCGGAGGTTGGGTAAGGAAATGATTTTATTCAAAGTTGACTTCGAAAAGGCTTATGATTCAGTTGACTTGCATTATCTTGACGCGGTTATGTTAAAAATGAATTTTCCCACCCTATGGAGGAAGTGGATCTCTGAGTGTGTTGGTTCAGCCACGGCTTCAGTGTTGGTGAATGGTAGTCCTATAGAGGAGTTTCCTATTGAGAGGGGACTTCGACAAGGGGACCTTCTCTCGCCGTTTCTTTTCCTACTTGCGGCTGAAGGATTTAATGTGATGATGTCTTCTGTGGTGGAGGCGGGGTTGTATCATGGATACCGTGTTGGAATTCATGATGGTAACTCTCTCTCCCATCTTCAATTTGCGGATGATACTTTGATTCTTGGTGTGAAGAGTTGGGCTAATGTGCGTTACATGCGTGCGGTCATAATCCTTTTTGAACAAGTGTCCGGACTGAAGGTTAATTTCCATAAAAGCATGCTCACAGGGATTAACATTAATACTTCGTGTACCTTTACGGGTTCGCTTTCCTCGCCTTTTTGATTTGTCAGTAGATAAGGGGGTGATGGTGGTGGGTATGGCGTGTAGAGGGTGGGGTGTCGGTGGTGGCGCTTGGGTGTAAAGGAGGCGCCTTTTTGCGTGGGACGAGGAGAGTGTCACGGAATGTTGTGCTTTGTTGGATGATATTGTTTTGCAGGACCTTACCATGGACAGGTGGAAATGGGTGCTCGATCCCGTTCATGGATACACTGTCAAAGGGGCCTATCAACTTCTTACATCGGTGAATGAGCCTCATGCTTGGGGATTTGTTAATGATATCTGGCATAAACAGGTTCCTCTCAAGGTTTCTTTATTTTCTTGGCGTCTTTTTCGCAATCGACTCCCTATGAAGGATAATCTTGTGCAACGCCGTGTCCTCTATCCTGATGCTAACCTATGTGTTGGAGGGTGTGGTTTACAGGAGTCTGTTGTACACTTATTTTTAGATTGCACCACTTTTGGTAATCTGTGGGATACTGTTTCACAATGGTTAAGTATAGACTTTGTGGCACCTGAAGTTCATCGCGATCACTTTTTCCAGTTTGGTCATCTAGAAGGGTTACCATGATTTACATATTCTTTCCTTAAATTAATCTGGCTCGCTTGTGTCTGGCTTATTTGGAAGGAAAGGAACAATCACATTTTTAATCAGCAGACGTCAGAGCTACATCAGTTAACATACAGAGTTAAAATGCTTTCTTTTCAGTGGTTAAAGGCGTGTCTGTCAACTTGTTCTTTCAGCTATCATGACTGGTGGAGACATCCTTTACTTTGCACGGGAGTTTTATTGTAACTTTGTGCTGTTTTCCGTATGTTTTTTGTTTGTTTGATTGCGGTTTCTGTGCTTTGACTTTGTGCAAACTTTGAGTGGTTCTCTTTTGCACGCCTTGTGCGAGATGAATCACTCTTTTTGATATATTAATTCCATTTTGTCTTGTTAAAAAAAAACAAGACCTATATTTATGAGGGATAAATATAAATAAAAAAAAAGGACCAATATTTGTGAGTGAAAGACATTCGTTTTTTAAATTTGTTTAATTTGTCAAACATCGATATTCACAAATTATATAACTCGCTATTAAAGTTTTTTTTTTAGGGAAACTTGTTATTAAAGTTGAAAACAATTAATGTTATCATATCTTTGGTTTTGATTTTGGAGGGTTAAAACTGATTCTAGAAGTTGTAGAATTGATTTTATCATGTTTGGATGAATTAAATGAGAATTGATTTTGCTTGTAGAATTCATTCTACTTGAAGCTCGAATTTGTAAATTTTGGCTTCTATAATTGATTTTAGACTTTGATTTATTGTTAAAATCACTTTTACATAAATACATCAAAACATAAATCACTTCACATTCAACACAACTAACAATTAAACAACTTTGCAACTACCAACATAAGATGAGAGATAAAACAAAAAAAAAGTGTTGTAACTATTTAGAAATAACATGCGAGGGAGCCTTAGAAAAAGAGAGGAAGTAAATCGGAAAAGAAGACAATGCAACATTGAGAAGAATAAATCTGCTTCCTGTCGATAAATTACGACTTTTCTAACACAATAATCCCGTGCGGATCCTAACAATCAAGGGTTCCCGAAACAAAAACCTTATTGAATTGCCCCAAATTGAAAGACCAAGATATTTGAAAAGAGTATGTATGAGTTTTTGTAAATCAATTAAGTAGTCGAAGTACACTTGAATTGATATAGGATTTCAAATGTAATATCATATTTTGGAGAGTAAACAATCCTACCTAATGACTTTGTATCACTCAGATACGAACTCATCTACATGTACAACACCTAGTCATGGCAACAACTTTTATGTGTTAAATGATGTTTGGTGAGACGTTAAACACTCAAGGGAGTCCTCTTGGTTGAGGTAATGAAGCTCTTATGTTTAAGGAAATGGAGTCCTTATGTTCAAGACAATGAAATCATCTATCTTGAGGCAAGGAATTCCTTTAGTTTAAGGCAAAAAGTCCTCAAGTTTGAGGCAAATAAATCTAAAATATGGATTATCTTAGTGGATTAAGTCTTTATAAGTTAGAAGGCAAAGTCAATTTGGAACGGATGGACTGAAATTGCCATCAGGTCGATGGTAAAGAAGTATACATATCGTATCTTCTTCTCTCTCCCTTTTCATCTTTATGTTCTAGTCGTACTTTAGATTGAGATAGATTTATGTGTAGTTTAATTTCCTTTTGTTTTACTTTTCTTGAACGAAGTTAAAAGTTTTGATAACGAACCTCTAAAGACCGTGTGTCATATAATAAAAAGCTTTTGAAAATAAGTTCTCGACGTGTAATAGTTAAAATAAAAGAATTTTTAAAATCCAAAAACATAATTCAAACTGCTCTTTCTTGTGTTTCCACCACCTTCAATATTTTTCCTAATATCATCAATAAAGTGAAATGAGATATATTGAACTCATCCACATCGCCAACCTTAAAAACATGAAAAAGAGCTCCATGAACTCCAACTTGCATCATTGAATTCAACATCCACAACAATATAGTTGTTTCAGGTCAACATCCTTCAAATATTACCCCTTCAACAACAATACTAACAAGCACATTTTTTTCTTTTTCTACTTGCTGACAAAACATTGAAAAACATTGAATTAGCACATTACTGCATAGGATGGAGCTACGATGTTAAAAAATTAAGAAGCTAGCTCTAGCTCTAATCGCTTCTACTGGGAAGCTGAGACCTTACTTTCAGAGTTGTATGAGTTTGACGTTGTATTTAAGCCAAGGGGAGCAATAGAGGCTAAAGTCTTGTTAAATTTCCTTGTGATCAACACAATGATGAAAGGAAGTGTAACAACTACTAAATGGATACTATTAGTCGACGATTCGTCTAACCTTAAAGGGAGTGAAGCTGGAGTAAAAAGAAACACACTCTCTCCTCTCCTCCCCTCTCAAATATCCCTCCCAAACATACTCTAGAATGTCCGGATAAAGAGGATGAAGGGGCAGAGGTAAAGGACCAACTACACTAACAGGTTGAGAGAGGAGCAAATACCAATAACATCATGGATGAGGAAGAGATACGTAGAACATTGGGAGCTGTCTAAGATCTTACCCGTGAGTATCAGATAATGGTGTGAAGAATAACAAATTGTTGATGGGACTATCCAAATTTTCTACCATTTCGTGTTTTGATTGCAAGGATTTTCCCCATAAGCAGGGCATAAGAAGATTTGTAGGAAAAGACAGTAAGAAATAACACCTAATGAGGTTGAGCACTTCCTTTGGATGTTGAAGGGATCACAAATGCTATAGATGGTACGAAGTCACATAACATAATTGAAATCTATTGTAGAGGCCTGCTTTGGAATCTAGAAGGTTATATGAAAAGTTGCAATTGATGAAGCCATTCACTTTGATGCCAGAAGGTAGTCATGTGTCATTCTAGAAATGCATGTTATCACCGTCACCAATACATTATGCCTTGTAACATATCATGTCAAACCTTTCCAAACATCCAAAGAATATGATTTGGTAGTTTCACCCAAAGAGTCTGTTTTAGGATATTAGGTGGTACACATGATTGAAGAATTGAAAATTTAAAATAAGGTAGATAAATTGGGTGTGAGTAAAGATTTTACTACTCCATTATTATGCATACAAATGAAGAACTTGATTATTACAGCAAAAAGAAATGGTGATGAACTAATAATAAATTATTAATGTGAAGCAGTGTACATATTATTTTCAATAGTGTACATTAAAATTACTACAAAAACTACATTTTAATGAAAGCAAGCTGTGTGTTAAATTAATCAGTATGGGCACATGACGGTTGAGAGCTGGATATTTGTAGAGAAAGAATACTCATACTTAATTTACTGCCAACTTATCACACAATGATTGATAAGCTGCACTGCAATGCTTGAACTTTTCCTCTGCTATACCCTGTCAACATGCATAATAATTATAATAAGTGAAATGCTAAAGAGTGCCCTTAGGGCATTGGTTAAGAAGATACAAATAAAAATATTGTATTGGAAAATGGTGAAAATTGAAGAATTTGACTTTTTAAAGGTTAAAATATTGTTAAATTTCATGCAAACTTGCTACTTTTCGTTTCCTTAACCATTGCCCTGAGGGCACTGGTTAGCAAGACGCTTATAATAATTAGCAAGCTTTACAACAACTGATAGAGATTCATTAAAAAAAAAAAAAAGACCAAGAAAGGAGGAGAAACTAATCAGTGGGGTCAGAACTTGGCAGCACCTTGGAAGAGCCTTGATGCCGATCAGGATGCCATTTAAGGGCGCATGCTCGGTACCTGTTTGAGTAAAATATTTAAAATCCAGTTAAAGTAGAAACCAGTAGCACTGGATTCAAAAGTTTGTAACATTTTGAGGAAAACAACTCACGCAATTTTCACATCTTCCAGTTTCAGAGGACCAGAAGCACTCAATCCAAGGGCTAATCTATCCGAGACTGAATTTGAACGCAAACATTCAGACTCAGACTCAGACTCAGACCCAGTTGAGGAGTCATATCTATCGTTACTCTGATGTTTCCACTTCCAAGATTTACCATAATTAGAAAAGTTTCCTGACCTCCCCCAGTGAGGATTTTCCTCATTTATAAATGACCAATAGAAGACTCGACTCCCACCAAAGGTAGAGCGGAAAATGTCTTCAACATCAATGTCATCTTCACAAAACTCATGATATTCTGAAAGAGATCAAATTATTGAAATTTCATATGTGAATTCAGAATATGTCCTATAGATAGATATCCATAACCTATTTTGCAAAAATTAGTTAACACAATGTAGTCGACTTATCAAAATTATAATGCAACATAAAACAAAATCAGCTCCATGATCACTACTAGTTAAATCCATCCACCCTGTCCCTACTCAAGTAGGCATGGGAAATTCCAGATAATATGCACTTTGTAGATTTCCCACAAAAAATCATCTAACACAAACTCCAACTATGAGAAACAGTACTACAGGCTAAACTTTGCAAGCATGCTTACGTTTGTAATATCTTCCTTGATTGCCATTATTGCGCCTTCTAGAGTTTTTAGGAGAATAATGTTTTTTAAACCACGAGGTGTCTCGGCTTGAAGATGGATCATCCTTGCCAATATCTTCTTTCCAGTCCTAAACCATGCAAGAAAAAGACAAGCATAAGCACCACAGTAGTTAAATCTAGATTTTATTCAGAATAAAAAAGGGGAAGTAACATCGTAAAACATGAAATCGTAACAGGATTCACAGAATCATAAGATTATACAAAATTCATATAAAATAGCACAAGAGAAAGAAAGCATTTATCACACACTTAATTAAACTTAAATTTATAAGTATTAGTAAGTCAATAAATAAAGCCATACAAAGTCAGAACTCAACTTCATAAGTAACAACCAAAACAACTAAAGCTAGTATAAACAAAAAGAAATGAACATCTAGTCCTCAAATTGCAAATCGTAATCACTCAATCAATCTTAAGTTGCTCAACTTCTTTCCATAATCCACTAACCAGTGGATCCCTCACCAGTAGTAACTTGCAACATTTGACTTTGAAGTCATTTGGTCAGTAATAAAGAGAGAATAAAACAGCAACTGACTTCGTGGACAAAAAACAATCTCACAAAGATAGAACAAATTCTTTGGTAGGCAACACAAAATTGAAACAGAGAAAACCTTGTGTACAAAACAACAGCCAAGGGCCACAAGAGATTCTCAGTCAGGTGACTGTGAGACCTGAGAAAAAGCCGTGGTTGTGAGTCTTGTGAGAGATAACTCAAAATTTGCAAACAGGTATATTGTTTGACCCTAAAACCCTATTTTGTAAAAGGGTTAATTATGACCCGTGCGTGCTGAAACGGCTTGTTTCTACTAACCGTAGTGGAAAATGGGTTGTTTTTAAACCAAATCTTTGCGCCACGAGACAGTGGAATCTGACCCAGAATTGCAGAAATGAATAAAAAATAGCAGATCATATGATTCCACGATTAAACACGACAATCACACCCGATTCTATGTGAACTCGAAATTACTGAGGGCAAGTAAAAACGTAAAGTCGTGTGTTTTGCGATACAAAATGTGATTTTGACTACACCATGATAAGCACTTCAGATGCAACATCTTGAAACAAATAAACCAGGGAATAATGAAGCGGTACTGACTAGATCTATGAACATAAGAGTTCTTAAAGAGATCATCAAAAAGTCTTTTTCCATTAGATGAGGTTAGCTACATGGATCAAAGGTCGTCATATGACGCTTTAAGAATGCCGTGATCCATACGACGGACGGGTAAAGTCTTTTCCCATTGGAACGCAGTGATCCGCATTTTCAAATATATAAAGAATGCGCCGGGTAAAGGATTACTATATGAAAACAAGGGTAACACCGAAGTTGTAGGCTATTCTGATGCTGATTGGGCAGGTTCACCAGCAGATAGAAGGTCCACCTCAGGGTATTGTGTCCTCATTGGAGGAAATTTGATCTCATGGCGAAGTAAGAAACAAAACATTGTTGCAAGGTCTAGTGCAGAAGCCGAATATCATGCTATGGCAGCAGCAACTTGTGAACTCACATGGCTAAGACAATTACTCCAACAACTCAAATTAGGAGATGTCAAGGCAATGAAGCTAATATGTGACAACCAAGCTGCACTACATATCGCTTCCAACCCAGTTTTCCATGAAAGAACTAAGCACATAGAGATCGACTGTCACTTTGTAAGAGATAAGGTTATTTCAGGAGAAATCATTACAGATTTTGTTGGTTCAAATGATCAACTGGCTATTTACTAAATCCCTTAGAGGTGCTCGGGTAGAATCTATTTGTAACAAGCTTGGTGCATATAACATGTATGCTCTAGCTTGAGAAGGAGTGTTAGATTTAGATATTTCCTAGGCTAATTAATCCAAGATTACAGAAGTCTCTAGACTGATTGTTGGTAACTCTAGACTATACAACTTACCAAGTTAGTGCTAAGTAATTAAATCATTCAATGTATTGATTGTAAATACTATTATAAATATATGAGGTGTGATCTACACAAGACACACAAGTTACACATAATTTAGAGTTCACATATTCTTACAAACCCAAATGAATAACAGTGTTTTCATGTAAATATATCAACAAAAGAAAAAGTCCAAAAATAAAACTACCAATAATTAATTGTAGGTTTAATTGCATGTTTGATCTCTTATGTTTATTTTAGAATTCAAGTTGGTCCCTTATGCTTATTTTAGGTTTCAAGTTGGTACCTTAGGTTTTAAAAGTTTCAAGTTGGTCCCTTACATTTTACAAGTTTCAAGTTAGTCCAAAACATTACTCCCATCGGAATAAGTTAGCTCCTTCCATCACTTGGCCGTTTAGAGATTTGGGTTGAGAATATGGGTGTTGGACTATGATGCATCGGTACGGGTACGTAATACAACAAATTTTAAAAAATGAAGGTACCGGTACGTATAAAACATAAAAAAAAAAAAAAATTCAAGTGAATTACTACACTTCTATCATCATATTGCTTGAGAGTTTTATTTTTTTTGTGCATCCCCTCTACTATTTTCATCAAAAGCAAGATAATTTTGGTTATTTTTCAACGCCCTTACGTTTGTGCTGCACCAACTACGACAAAATAACTAAGTAAAAATAGGTACGGTTCGGTACTAAGTTACGAGTACCATACGCATACCCGGTACCGGTACTTCTCCATGTTTGGAGTACCCATGCTTCAGAGGTGTTGGAGTTTAACCTATTTACACAATCAGTTTTAAACCTTTTTTAAAAAAGTAATTATTATTATTATGCAGTGGAAGGGACTAACTTATTTCAACATAAGTAACATTTTGGACCAACTTGAAACTTTTAAAACATAAGCGACCAACTTAAAACCGAAAATAAACATAAGGGACCAAACATGCAATTAAGCCTTAAGTGCAATAATTTACAAAATTTTAAGAGCTCAAAACCCTCAAGAATAATTGTCCATGGCCCATGATTGATTTCTCCAGCCCCAACACACCCCACAATTCATCTACTCCAGAATTAACCATATGTTATGGCACTGAACTGAAAGCTCATATATGGGGAGGAAGACACTAACTTATCTTAAACAAGAGTTTATTATTTGAACTTGATGCTAACTGCTAAATTTGAAGAATAAACATCATTACACCATAATTACTTGTGTTTCTCTATCATATATATTCCTATCCGATATAAATCTATAATTTAGCAAAATGAGATATAGTTCCTAACTATAGCCATTTAAGGAACACAGCCCAACCAAAAATGGATTGGTCCAAGTTGGTAAGGGATTTGAGCATCTTAAGCAAGTGATCAGGGGTTTGACCCCTAACTCTTGCGTATGGAGAAGATTTTGTTGGGAGGGGAGAACACACCTTGTGTGCCCAACAAGTTCCTTGGCAGAGATTAGTCAGTGTTAAAAAGCGATGAAAACTTCTACCTATAACATGGCAACAATAAAAGAGACATAGCCCATTACACACCTAAATATGAAACTTCATAACTCTCCATTTTTTTCTTATTTTCTCATGATTATTGCATGTTGTCGAATGCTAACCACAAGAAAGAAAGAGGCATAACATGATAAAAAAAGAGATTAAGATATATAGTTTTTTCATGCATTGACTTCAATTGCAAAAGCATGTGACTAAAAGCATCAATCAATAACCTGAAACATAAATTCTGCATAAGCATTGATATCGCGAAGCAACGATTGTTTTGACTGCATCTTTCTAAATCTTCTTGAGTAATGATTGCATCTCTGCAATCAAAACAATTTCATCACAAATCAATTTTTATCCACAGCCAGCAAAAACTATAAAAATAAATATGAAAACATAAACACAAACACAAACACAAACACAAAAAGTAGTCAATGAGCTCCGCCTAAGGACACATCATTCGGGAGAACTCGAGTTCGATTCCAACACTATTTAGGCGGAACTCCGTTTTGATTGACTTATTTTTTAGCTCATGCAAATAAATAAGCTTTTATGTTAATTCATATGTTCTCATTAACGAAAATTGTATTTTCATAAAATGTTTTTTCTATAAAAAACCTTGAAAAACTTATGAATAATACATAAAAGTTATTAATTTGCATAAACTCAAAAATAAGTCAATCCAAACAGCCCTAAATATTCAATTGTCCAGGGTTGTTGCTTAATTCAACAATACATAAATTAAAATTAAAATCAGAAAAAAATGAGATTTCAAAATCTTTCAATTGGTGAAAAATGATTTGAAATAATGCAATTGAGAAGAGAAAGGAACTAACAGAATCCCAAAAATTGCGTCTTTTGCGTTCCAAAGGAGGAGTTGAATGGAAGAATTTGAATGTGAAAGAGAGACGATTAGGGTTTGAGTGGGTCAAGGTGGTTTTGAACGCGCTATTCATTTTTCTGATTTTCTGAAAATGTGGAATTTGCGAGAGAGAAGGTATGAAATTGGAGTTAAAGAGTAGGAGAATTACGGCGAAGAATCGAAGCTAAATTCGTGAGATCAAACCCCATTTCACTCGCCACCTCCTATTCGATTTGTGTTTGGGAGCAAGTTTAGGCAAAACAAAATCTTCATACAAGAAAAAAAATGAGAATATTTTTGAGATATAAAAATGAAGAAGATAAGAATATCATGAGTATCAAATATAAAGTTATTTAAAATTTGTTATAAGATAATTTTATAAATATCATTTCTAATCATCTTACTAATTATCTTACTAATTGAGAATATTTAAGTCCTTCAAAAAAAAATGAGAATATGTAAGTAGGTGGAACCAAATAAGACAACTTTAGTCGCATTGTATTTTATCTAAATTTGTGATAGAGACCGGACAAACTGCAAGCAAAGAACATGACAAAACAATGAAGTTCTTTGAAGAAAAAAAATGAAATTTGTGTTTCTCAATAAACCACAACAGAACTTTTTATATTCAAAATATAAGTCGTTTAAAATATGAAAATAACATTTTATCCATCAAACATCATATAAGACAAAAAAAAAAATTAATACCATAAAAGTTTGTCATGTATTGTTGTTGTTCTGTCTTGTTTTATCTTCTATTGTTCTTTCCAATATTTATCCTTTCGCAGATCAAACATACTATTTGTAAGCATTTTATTGGGCTAAATTTTGTTTAATTTTATTTGTTGGCATAAGTCGATTTAGAATGTGAGATTCTCAATTTATTCCCACTTATGGTGATTTTAACCACTTTTTTTTTTTTTGTACAAAAGAGTACCAAATGTCATACATTAAAGTAAGAAATTACCCGAATACTTGTAGGTATAGAAGCCCTAAAGATGTCATTAAAGAGAAGTCTATGAAGCTTATTACACTGAGTCTCCATTACTTGTAGTTTGGTGCGGCACATTCACAACCAGTCAGCACAACAGTTGCACTCCCTCTTAGTAAAACAAAATTGAACTCATCGTTTCAAATCCAAGAGGTTGTGAATGTGCCGCACCAAAGTGGGAATCGATCCACTATACTTGAAGTTATCTGGAACCACGTCAATCAAAACTTTTGAATCACTTTCCACAATGACTTGCGGAATGCATCACACACTCCAATCTTTCGAACATAGCATTTTAATCATCTCTCGTCAGAGTTACGAAAAGAGGCCACCACATCCTACATACTCTCCACTTTCTTTGCAAGCACCGTCATTGGGGGGGGGGGTGAATAGTTTTTTAAAAGATTTTCCTGAGATTTGATAAA
>Ga0315914_1005065_pt1 | contig 19394 bp, 15 predicted proteins | sample MpolenodulesMG_FD_203920 | JGI IMG/M metagenome (GOLD analysis project Ga0315914, IMG submission 203920) | Medicago polymorpha root nodule microbial communities from Los Angeles, California, United States - elongated nodules | ecosystem: Host-associated > Plants > Roots > Nodule | place: USA... | reverse complement strand
ATAAATAGAGCCCTCATCCCTCACAATTTCACACACCAAAAGTTCTCTTGAGTTGTCAAAGAACTTTTCTCTCTTCTCCCTCATTTAGCTTGTGTTGACGAGCTATTCTTTTCTTCTCCCTTTTTTTTTCTTCTGTCCCTTCGGAAAAAGTCCCTTTGGAATTTTGTCCCTTCGGTAATTTTTCTCTTTGGAATTTTGTCCCTTCGATTGTCCCTTTCTTTTATTTTATCTTATTTATTCCGCTGTTATATATTCAAAAAAATGCAAAAAATATTAGGTTAGAAAAGGGTTTTCGTGGTGATCCAACGTCACTACAAAAATCCCGCGCTTTTTTTTTTATTGCTCTGTTAGTTTAATTTTCAAAACACAACAAAAACATTCAAATAACAAAAATCACAAAAATATTTTCATAATAAACCTTGATTTACAATCAAGTGATTCCCTTTTTATTTTACTTTCTTAATCAAATTTTAATCCATTTAATCATACTTTGAGTCATCTTTTAATATAAAAAAATACAAACCAATTCATATTTGCCACTTGGCTTTTCATTTTAAAACCTTTTTTCAAAACTAGTAAAAAACACACAACCAATCAAACGTCAATTTCTACCCCGAACTACGAGGTTTTGATCCCTCACGGGTACGTAGGCAAAGGACCTAGTCCTTCCAAATCAATAAAAATATAGATAAAATAGGTCTCTTTGATTCTTTTTATAACTTTTAATTCCATTTTTTTAAAACAAGCAAGTTTATAGCACAAAACATTAAATAAAACCAAGAGGTTCTCGTAGGATACTACAGACATAAAGGGTGCTAATACCTTCCCTTTATATAACTAACCCCCGAACCCTAAATCTCTTCAATATAGGGTAGTTTGAACTTTTTCCCCCTTTTTCTTAAAAAATTTAAATGTTCAGCCGTGAAATAAAATAGTGAGTCTATGCTAATAAAATAGCTTGACCTCCGAAAAATGATGCGACACTCATCTGCAACCACGTTTCATCTGGATTCAGGAACAGATTCTCGCCCCAATCCTCAATCAAGCACAAATTTTTGCTCCTTAGTAACAGGCCCTAATCCAAACCCTTGCACTATAAAACCTGTACCTGCAGAACACAAAAGGGACCAAAAAAAAAAACAAAAATTCATCACATTCAAAACCTGCCAAAATCACATAGTAACATACTCGAACCAACTCTCATTTTTTTTCCAGTACTATCACGTGTTCCAGATCACTTATAACCACAATCAATTCGTCGAACACGAATCTTACACACCAATAAACCACCATAACAGAACCGAGCACACCACAGACGAACCGGTGCCGAATCCGTTCCGTACATCTCAGCTGTACCACGAAACCAGCCCCTTCGAACCAGTCAGCCGCGTCACGAAGGCGAAGCACCAAAGCCGATCCGTACAAAGGTATATTTTCATTTATGCTTAGATCTAGGGCTTAATATTTGTTGTATAGGAATTTTGAGGTGAGGAGAGTGCAGAAGAGAGAAAAGGAGGCTAAAAAACGTTAAAAAAAAAATATAAAGGGTGGCTTTAGCGGCGGCGGCGGCGCCTAAGGTGGTCGGCCACCGCGCCGGAGCCACCTCCGACCGCCACTCTCCTCGTCGGAGAAGATGAAGAAGGGAGGAGAGAGAAGAGAGTATTTTTTGGTTAGAAGGAAAGAAGAGAGAGAAAGGTTATAGGAAAATGAAAGAAACTTCTCCCACCACCTATTTATATAGCCACTGAATCCTATGCACGCGCGGCTATACTGCTACTGTGCGTCCTCAGGTCCAAGCCGTCTGATTTCAAATCGGACGGCCCTTGCTTCACCAACCCATGTCCAACTGGGTCGACCCAGCCTTCACCCAAACCCACTAGGCCTAGTAAACCGATCCAGCAAGGCCCATCTTGCTTTTCCCCCTTTATCTTTTGGCTTGCTGTTTAACATCCCTTGCCTACTGCCTGCACCCCCCTTCACATCATTTTACTTTATTTCATGCATTTTAAATTCTCTTGCATTTTTTATCGTTTCTTCTTTGAAATCTATTGGTTTAGGTTGCATATTTATCATTCGTTCGTCATTTAATTTGTAGCATGGGTTTTAAAATGTGTATTTAGGCTTTAATATAATTCATTTATTTATTTTCGTTTTCTTTTGTGGCTCGGAACTTAGAATGTAAATTAGGTTCGAATGTAAATATTTCTGTCATTTATTTTATCGCAGACCATAGCATGTATCGTAGGCTTTTATGTAATAGTCGTAGGTGCATGTGTGCGTGTATGCCTTACCTTTTATGCTTCTAGCTTAGGTTAATGGTCTTTGTGGTGATCCAACGTCGCCACAAAGTAACCATGCTTTTATCTTCTCGCTCCGATAGTTTCGTTTTAGTCTTATTATTCAAAAAAACAAAAACATGCAAATAACAAAAACCCAAAAAACTCTTTCACAATAAACCTTGATCCCAAATCAAGTGACCTCTTTATTTTTTATTCTTTCATAAATCAAAATTGCAACCAATCTTAATCATATTTCAAGTCATTTTTCCTTAATATAAAAAACACAAACAAATTCATTTTGCCACTTGGCTTTTCCTTTCAAAACTTTTTTCAAAACTAATAAAAAACACACAACCAATCAAACGTCAATTTTTACCCCGAACTACGAGGTTTTGATCCCTCACGGGTACGTACGCAAAGGACATAGATAAATAGGCCTTCTTTTTCCTTTACCACTTTAATTCCATTTTTAAAATAAGCAAGTTATAGCACAAAACGTTAAATAAAACCAAGAGGTTCCCGTAGAGTACTATGGACATAAAGGGTGCTAACACCTTCCCTTTATGTAACTAACCCCCGAACCCTAAATCTTTTCAAAGGGGTGTTTCGAACTTTTTTCCCCTCTTCTCTTAAAATTAAATGTTCAATCGTGAAACAAAATAGTGAGTCAAACACTAATTAAATAGCCTTGACCTCCAAAAAATGACGCGACAGTGCGGAAACATATTGTTGAAGAAAGCTAGAAGGTGGTGGGTAAACAGTGAAAATACAATCTCCAAGCTTCTCTCTCCTCTCTCTAGAATTCATTTTTCTCCTCTTCGCAAGGCTATAAAAGATGTTCCAGAATACACTGATCAATTAGTGGTCGAGTTTAAAACCAAAAAGGTAGATTTTAGCCATGAGCAACCAATTTCCATACAAATGTGTTTGTTGGCGGTGCCTCTAATTAAACCACATAGCTTGCAGTTGTCTTTCACCATTTGAACATCTCAACCCCATTTTTATTTATTAAAAATGCAACACCCAAGGTTGACGAAAGAGGGAGTGGTCGCCGGTGCACAAGGCACGACAATGAGCGGCTCCCGGCAGCTTCTAGAGAAACCGAATCACATCGGAATGAGAGGGATCCTGAGGCTGTGTAGGTATGGGACTACATGGTTGAAGGAAGGCTTATTAGAATTGTTTCGTACTACCTATATCAACAAGATGCATCTTCTTTTTGGTAGCCCATTCCATAAGAACTCAACAGTTAAGCGTGCTTGACTTGGAGTAGTCTTTGGATGGGTGACCTACCGAACACGTTAAAAAGACTCGTGTTGGTTTGTAGGGTCAGTCGACAATGCTTAAAGTCGTCTGGGGTGTTACGAAAAAGATGTTCTTAATTTTGGTTATTCTTAATTAATTTTGGTTATTCTTAATTATCATATCATAATAAATTGGATTTAATTTTTGTTTTAAATTTTACTATTATCATATCATAAATTAAATCAGCATGTAACTCTATCGTGAAGAGTGAGTGATCTTCCATTGGATGTTCCATTGATACGTTATGAGGAGAGTCCCGATGATTATCTACATTTGGTTTAGAGTAACAACAAAATACAAAATTTTAAGATATTGGTTTATGAGTCCTCTCACTTATAAAATGTTTAACCTTCAATTTTTTAAACAATGATAGACTTCTTACTCACACTTGCTTTGTAAAAACATTACAAATAGAAGTAAGCTGTTACATTACTTTACTCTAGAAGTTAACTAATCCTTGCTTCCCTTATTGCAATTCTGACACCAATAATGGAAACCTAGCTCACTAATTAAGAACAATATTCCATTCTGATCAGTTCAAAGATATATGCATAATTGAATAAGAGTGTTCTAGGGCTATTAATTAAATTCATTATTATGAATTTATTAAAATTACTTTTATTTAATTTATACACTAGAGGGTCTATCGCAAATAGCCCTTTCCACAAACTAATGTAACTTAATAATTTATATTTTACAAACTCTTGCACAATAAAAAAAAAATCCTTTTGCCAAAAAAAATCCTTGAACTCATGGACTTTATTTTTCATTATAATGATATTGATAGGAAGTTTCCACCGCTGTTTATCAATGGCTAATTTACGTCGGATAATCTGTAGGGCACACAAAGTATGTTCTTCCCTTCTAAACGGATTTTTTTCATACGCTTGAGACAATAATCGAATCTCTAACCACATGCTTAAGAGACTCAATTTCCTTACTACTCGGACCAATCTATTATTTGCAACTCATGGGACTTTTTTTTTTTGTCAAGTAGTCTAGTGCCTGGAGCTCACACAATTTAATTGTGGAGAAGCGGAGTCCGGGGTTCGAACCCGACCTCTGCATATAATATGCAATATCCCTACCAACTGAGCTATGCTCACGGGGATAACTCATGGACTTTTTTATTATGTCAATAAAGAAAATAGTTAGTTCATCACAACCTCAAATAAATATTACTAAGACACGCATGAAATTACATTAATTTAATTATTTTAAAAGCTAGCACACATTATTTAATTCTTTCTTACTTTAATTTATTACTTTTTTTATATGTGTGTCTAAATGTTATGTCTAAATTTAGACTGATCGATTAAAATTTCAACTCGTGAGCTTTTTATCATGTCCAAATTCAAAAGGTATCTTTGCCATTCAAAACAAAACCAATGAGCTATCTCACAAAGTCAAATTGCGGCTAGCTAGCTGCCAAGCATCATCTTTATTTTATATAACAACGGTCTGAGTTCATCGCTGAAGATCACTAAATAAACTAAATATTTTTCTTTAAGATAATTAAATAAATTTATTGAAAGGAATGAAGAAGATATATTCACGTATATTTAACTTTTTCTTTTGCAATTTTGTTGTATTAGTACGACGTTGTTTTGTTTATTTTTGTTTGTGCGATGTTGTTTTGCTTTATCGTTTTGTCATTTTTTGTTTGGTTTGAGATTATTAGATCAGTTTCAATCTAACGTAGATTTAATCAATTGTTTTAATGTCGTCAACGTTACAGATTCTGATGCATGGTTATTGAGGACACTTGAATATAGTCGTATTTGTAGGTTTATATATTTTGTCGTCATATGCCATTGGCATAGATGTTTTGAGTATGATAGCAGATTCATTCTTTTTGTTTTTAATGAATTTGTATGGTATCAATGTATTTTATCAATTTAAATAAATCATTATCGTTTATTTTTATTTTTATTTTAAAAAAGATAAAGATAAATAAATAATAATTCAAAATAAAAATTAAAAACTAAGGAATAAAGACACAGATTCCATCACCTTATTTTTACGATGTCATTATGCATGTGCTTATGTGAATATATTATTATATTCCTACACTTGAACCATTTTTGGAACCAAATGGGAAGAATAATATTATTTTTTAAGGTCTCCGTGAGCTTAGCTCGGTTGGTAGTAGAGACATTGTATAATTTATGCAGTAGTGGTTGGGGTTCGAACCCGGACACCCCACTTCTCCACATTTAATTTTAATTGTGTGAGCTCTACCTATTAGACCCAAAAAAAATAATTATTTTTTTAAGGAAATTGGCGCCGAATATTATGACGTATTTTTGACGTGCTTAATATATGGATAGTGTTTTTTTTTGACCGAATTCATATCGAAAGATAGTTATATATGTTTATTGGAAGGAAAAAAAGTGCATTTATCTCTTCTCATTTCATAAGTCGTCAACACTACAAATACAATTTTTAATTTTTTTCTTTTTGCCCAAGAGACATCACTAAACTGATTCGAACATTATTTTATCTTAAAAAATTAAAAAAAAAAAGTGCATTTATTGTGTAATTATATTTTACGTATGGTCGTGAAGATTGGCAAAAAAAGTGTACTCCATTTTCGTAAAGAAACGTACACTTTCTCTTTCGCTTTATTTATAAATATTTCTCTCTTTTGCTTTTGCTTCAAGTTGTGTTCGTTGGTTGGCCAATAATAATTGGCTTCTTCATGAAGATCTTTGGAGACATCAGTAAAATATATCCACACCAATAAAATATTAAAGCAACTTATTCGGTAAACACACTTTTTTTTAAGAATAACAAAGACGTATAGAATTGGTTCAAATGGACAATATTTACAAGACTTTTACTTTTTACATCTTATGTGTTTCTCTAACGCAAAGCTTAAAAAAGTACTATCAATCAAAGTGTGATTCTAATTCACCGGTTCATCAAAACTCCGGAAAGATTTAAACCAATGGCTGAGCTAGGTAGGGACAGGGGAGGCCATTGCCTCCTCAAAATCCCAAAGTTTTCATTTTTAATAGGTATATATACAAGCGTTTGCATCCAGCCTAGTGTTAAAACAAGGCGCCTTTGATTTTAGTGACGTGAGTTTGACCCCTGCCACATTAATTGTAGCATTCGCCAGTAATGTTTGTATTTTTTTAACAAAAAATACCAATAGAGAGTTTCAAACCACGTATAAGAGACCAAAATTAAAACAAACAAGTCACTTGACCTATTTCTTTATTTATAAATTTATTACGATAATATATACGCATATATATCCTAAACATACGGTCCATCCATAAAAAAATATTGTTGGCTCTGCCACTGATTTAAACCCTAATTGACCATCATGCTTAGGCTTGAAAACCTTTTCTCTCTTGATCTAATGCATTTTTCTCTTATTGTCTTTATTTTAAGGGGAGGGTGGTTTTCATCAACTCAATGTTGGCATCAGTACCCATCTTTTATCTCTTTTTATTTAAAATGCCTATAAGGGTTTGGTAAGGTGCTTCTTTAAATTCAAAATACCTTTGGTGAGATGGCCGGATGTTTGTAAATATAAGAATGAAATGGGATTGGGAGTGAAAGACTTGAGAACTTTTATTTCTTCTCTTCTTACAAAATGGAGGTGGAGATTGAAAAACAGGGAGAATGATGCGTGGAAGGAGGTATTGTTAGCCAAATATGGGGATGCAAGTTATTTTACTCTTAATTCCAATTTATTGTTGCCGACAAAGTTTTCTACTTTTGGAAGAGGAAGGGGGAAGAGCAAGAACTTTCTTTTGGCAAGACATTTTGTATTTTAAATACTCCGCTTTGTGAAGCTTTTCTTAGGCTTTTTGCAACATCATTTCAAAAAAAAAAAAAAAAAACTTGTTAGTAACATGGGGTCATGGGAAGAAAGTATTTGGCATTGGGATTTAAAGCGGCGGAGGAATTTCATTGTTTAGGAATCAAATCTTTATCAAAATTTGATGTGTCTGATAAAAGATGCAAATATTTGTTCTTGTGAATATAGTTGGAATTGGAACCTTGAACCTTCGGGTAATTTTTCGGTTAAATCTTTGTCTGTTAAATTATGCTCCAAATTTCACTCTCCTTGCACCTTTAGCGCATCCAAGCATAGTGGGTTGACGAACAAATGTGATAGTTTTGCTCCTCATAAGGTCTAAATCTTCGCTTGGCAACTTATTCTTGTCCTCCTTCCATAACTCATGGTAACTTGTTAAGAGACATATTTTGACTAAAGGGAGGGATGCAGATTGTGCTTGGCGTCTTGGGAGGCACAAATTGGAGGATCATTTGTTTTGTAAGTGTGATTTCGCGGGGGAGATTTAGTATCGTATTTATTCATTGGGTTGGAATGGGTGTTATTTCGCTGGCAATATAATTTTTCTTCTAGACTGCTTCTCATCCTCCCCTTGGAGTAAAAAAACATCGAAAATGTCTCATGCACATTTGACACATAACTTTATGGAAGATTCGGTAGCGAGGAATGGAGTAATTTTCTCTTCTAAGAACAAGAGGGTAGAGGATTTAGTAGATAATATTAAAGTCGCCTCTTGAAGATGTTTCCTTGCAAGAAAGAAGGGGAACATGTTTGAATTATGAATGATATTCAAATCCTTTACTTTGCCTTAATTAATAGTTAGTTTTGTTTCCTTTTGGTGGGAGCGAACACCTCTTGTACTTGTCTCAAGTTTGTTGGTCAAATACTTTTTAAATTTCTCTTGTTTCTTTCTAATAAAAGTCATTTGGCGGAAGAAAAAAATAACTTCTTCGAATGAATATGAATTCCATCACTTAAATTTACAAGTTTAAACTTTTGTTACTTTTTTTATTCTAACTGGACTATAACCAGTGCGATGCACAAGTTTTTTGTTAATTCATATGCATTTGAAATTCAGTAACATATTTAACTATGATCAATATTATTGTGAACAATTTTACATGCATAGAAAGAAACAATAAAAGAAAAAGAGAAAAAAAAATATCAATTCACAGAATTTAGAAAGTAGGAAAAGAATCTAAAAACCATGATGAATCTTCATATCATTTCAAATTTTGTATTTCAATATAAGTCATTCAACCCGTACATCCAAAGTTCTAACAACAATTAATACATCAAAATAACTATATAATTTCAATACATCAAAATAATTGTTTGAACAAATATTTAAGAACCAAAAATGATACGCGTAACTAAAGGGAAAAAAATGACAGTTTATGAGAAGTGGAAAAGGTGAGATAAGAATAAAAAATGATGTGCGTGATAGAAGGGAGAGAAAATAACATTTTATGAGAAGTGGAAAAGGTGGGATAAGAAGTTGGAGGTGGTTTTAAAATTTGAAAGCGAAATTAATTCAATAAAAACTTGTGTGGCTTTTTTTTTGAATGACAAATTATATATGTATATATATATATATATGTATGTATATATATATAAATAAGATAAGAAAACTACAAGGTACACCAATATCCGAAGGAGGAAACTCTAGCCCCACAACCGGGGTAAGAGAACCAAACCAAAGAAACAGACACCCGAAAGGGAAAGACAAAAAAGAAAAAACAACAACCACTAGGAGCATCCATCCAACGACGAATGCCTCACACCAAAGAAACACCTGCAAGGAAAAAGAAGGCGCAAAGAGAGCCCACAGAGCCAGACCTGGAAGGAAGAGGCTGCGAACCCCCACCAACCCCCCTAGCAACCCCAGGAACACCACCCCCACTGAACCCTACCGATGCCAGCACAGGACGGGTTGCACCTCCCACTCATGGTAAGTGCAGGAACTAGCAGAGTGCTTTGCCAGGAACCACTTCCAAGTTAAGAGTTTCGCTCTATCCACCAAAGGCTCCTCTCGGAGGGCGCCACCAGAAAAAATAAGGTCGTTTCTAGATGTCCAAATGGTCCAAATAACAGCATGCCAAATAATGAGCAAACCTAGTCTAACTCTCTTCCCCCCACCTAATCCTGTGTGGCTTATTGGCTTATGGTTGCCAAAAAAACTTGTGTGGCTTATTGGCAAAAACTATGAAGGATGACCATTTGTAACCTAGTTCATTCAACTCCCACCAAGGAATTTTTTTTCATAAATCTTTTTTAATCTAATCAAAAAGAGTGGGATTAGAGTTAATTATGGTTGCTTGCATAACTGTTTAACATTTAGATAGGTAAAGATAAAGATATATCACGTGATATATGCATCATATTGCGAAAGAAAATAAATGTTTACATCACAAAGTAAAAAAGTAAAAAGGAAGTATATAAATTTCTTGGCAATTCAATTTTTATTTGTAAGGGAAAGAGAAGTAAAAAAAGTATTGCACTTAATGTGGCTGACACAAATGTGGTGTATTTGGCTCAAAAGGAATGATATTCTCTTAAGTGGCCAACATTTCGGAGGTGGTTTGGCTTGGTCTTGATTCATTAGTAAAGCGGGAAGAAATAAAAGCTAATTTTTTTCTGATTGGTGGACTAACCCGATTTTTTGTCTGCAAAGTGTTTGATTATGATTTGTCCTGCAATAATTTTTTTTATTTTTTTGCTGGTGTTGTGATCTGGAACAGTTCGAATCGGATGGACATTAATAACTATTTATTATTTTTTTGGTGATACATTGACAAATTAATTAAACATATATAAAGTGGAAATTAATATACGATTAAAACAACGGTTTTACGCTCCTATAGTACACATGCATGCATATTATTTATTTTTTATGAAGGAGCATGCATGGATATTGGTCAACACTAGAATAACATATATATAACATATATAATCATACTCATGACAAATTGCAACACCAACATAATTAGTTTGTCTTATTTTCTCTATATTACCGTCGTACTTGGTATCTCATGAAGTCATATCTGACTTTATGAAAATATTGCAAATGGATCAGCACACACTCAAACCCTACGTTTCTCAATCAGCTTCTGTAGTTGCTCCTTTTTGGCTCCCACCACTTTTTCAACTACTTTTCCTTTCTTCAATAGTATAAATGTTGGCATTGCTTGCACCTGAAATGCACTTGCCACCTCCTGTTTCCATTGATACATTTTGCATTATCATATTGTTTTATTAAAAAATTTGGATATGTATAGATAGATATAAGATATCAAAATGAATTAATCATATGTATCATACCATTAACTCATCCACGTCAATCTTAATGAACTCAACATCTTTGTATTTTGCAGCTAATTCTTTGATAATTGGGTCCATGTATTTGCAAGGTCCACACCAAGTAGCAGTGAAGTCAATGACCATCTTTAACACGAATTAAGAAAGAAAATTAACCACCTTATAAAACAAAATATTTTCAGCCAAATAATAAGAAAATCATAGTCAAGGTTTTAAATCACGGTCTTAGTCGTGGTTGCATCGTGAACTTTGATATTGTAAAAAATTATGATCAAATATATGTCATATAGTCACAACAACAAACGCAATGCATAGAAAATGTTAAAAATAACATGAGTTTTTTATTTACAAAGAATTAACAAACAAAAAAAAAACATGAGTTTATGACAACAATAACCGTCATGGGCCGTTTTTTGAAACCTTGGTTTTTTCATCGGTTAAAATCTTGGTTAAGCATGTCACTAAATTTTGTGATGAGAAAAATGGAGAAAGTTTTCATTGTTTTTTTCGGTAAATTAATTATACGGTAAATTTCTAGTTACTTTGAAGTTTGGTTGAATACTAACACCGTCTAGAAAAAAAATTATTTAACATTTGAAGTTTAAAATAAATTAACATAAAATATAAGATAATATTGAATGGTTCGTTGATAGGTATATATTCAACCAAACTTCGTGAGTATCATTGTGTTGATCTAATTATATATCAGAAGTTTATACCAGCTTGTTTGTTACTTTGGAAGCCTCAAAGTGAGCCTTCCATTTAGCAGTTGAGTGGAAGGTGAGGATGAGCGATGGCTGTGATGATTTCTCAACAACAGACTCTAAATTGGAAAAATTGGCTCCCATAATGTTGATTCTTAAGCAAGGGAAAAACCGATATTTATGAGAGTTTGTGTAGGAATTGTTGTTATGAGTGAATGTTGTGTAGGACCTTATATTGAGTGACTATGTATTTATAGGTATAATTATCATATTATAATGAAATTTGTTGCATGTTGAATAGGAAAAAGGGAAATTAAAGGGAAACAGAACAAAAATTGGCATCAGATTCTTGGAAGTGACAATCCATCTAGTCTGAACATAAAAACGTTGAACAGTTTATATCTCTTTTCGCATTTGCGTCTATTGTCATTATTTTTTTATAATTCTAAAACGAACATAGGAATTAAGGGTTTTCGACATTTACACATATTGAAAATCAACCATTTTCAGCGAGGTAACACTACTAGAAAAAGCAAAATTAGAGAGGGAAATTAGTGACGGAAAAAATTAAATCCCTCATAAATTCTTTGGTTGCAAAATTTAGTGACGGAATTTGAGAGGGATTTCATGTTTTCCCTCACTAAATTTCCCTCACTAATTTTTGTTTTTTTTAGTAGTGTAAGCACAACGTTACTCATTGAGTTTGATTTGGTATGTACCTTTTATTTAATCATTCAATGTCATGTTATATTTTTATCAATAATGCTAAACATAGCGAATTTTTTTGTCCCGACCGATCGCGAATGATGTTTTACCTCACGTTTTCTCCTATTAAGGTTTGGTTTATGCTTTTGAAACTACATATATAATTGGATTAAACTAACAATATATGATCACATGCTTGAGCTGAACTAATGACAATGGTTTATAAGATGACTAGCAACAGTATGAATGAAAGTGACAGAAGCGGTGACTTTGTCTTTTTTAGGCACAAGTGGTCTTTTTTTTCCCTTTTCTATATATTAGCAGTGCATGAATGAAAGAAAGAAACAAAACCTATCTGAAAAAGAAAAATAAAATATTGAAAGATAACCAAAGGTAGCATTCGTGAAATTCTCGGGAGAAAATCTCTCGCGAGATATAGCAATGCTCTATTTTTATATAATTTTTTTAAATAAATTAAATGCTAAACAAACTTTACCTATATGATGTTGATGCCTAATTAAACTCTATAAAGTACCTTAAAATTTACCTTTCGGTAAACCCCGATGGTATGTACATATATGTTGTGTCTTATGCTAAGTAACAACACAAAAATATTTGTATTTTATTTGTGAGAGGTTTTTCTCTCATGATTAGACAATGGACACCAAAGACCTCTATTTTTGAAGGAATCAAATTTCTGAAGATGTAATATACGATCTCATCCTTTGTCAAAGTATAAAATTGTCAACAAAATATTTTTTGACGAAAGATAATTGTTCTCGCTTTTGAAGTGCCGCGTTATTTATATGTTTCTTAATAAATTAGAAGAGACGATTTTTAAAATAATAAAAAATAATAATAAATTAAACGCACACAATCAAAGCATAAATAGTGCTATGATGGAAAGATTACAAAATATCAAACACAAGATCACCCCAAAACAACAATGTCTATAAACCAAGGAAGAAAAATAGATGACAATCAAATTATAAATAAAACCACTCCTGACCATATGTGTGGTTTATTGCTCATCGATAGAAATCATATGAAAAATCCTTAACATTGAACTTGGTCTATGACCATACGAGTAGTTTTACTTTGACAAAGGTGTATGAGTTAGACGATCATGAGTATCAACCGCCACATAGTTATGATGATTCCAACGTCTATATGCATATCAACTAGATGAGATGGAATTATTCCTCCACTTTCTTTCCTTGAAAAACTAAACCTATGAATTGAACCACATGACCAACACAAACCAGAAGGTTGGGTTTTGATTTTAAGTGGAGAACTTGGATTAGGGCTTGTGTGTTTTTAGGTAGGCTATCAGTTTGGTTAACGGTTTTCTGACCCATGAGATTAATATTCGAAAAGGTGTCAAGCAGAGTGACCATTTAGCCATGTTTCTCTCTCTGATAGTGGTTGAAGGGCTGAGTGTATCGGATTTAGACAAGTGTACCAAATCGTTTACCAAGTAATAGAGTGTAACTAGAGTATCGTATCCACAAGGATTTTCGTTCCAACTAGGCAATTCGTGTTACTTATTTGAATCATTAAAACGCTCTCTGACTGCTCTCTGCCTTGTACTGTGCCGCCTTTCCTCTTCAGTTTCCACGATGTAGATGACGGTGTGTGGTGGTGTGATGATGGATCAGTTATCCACACTGCTCCTCGGCCCTATCTTTTAGTGGTTTTCGTCGGAAGAACAAGTTTCAAGGCTTAAATGCGTCGTCGTGTCTATTGTCTTTAGATTGCCGGATCTCTGGTTTGGGTCTTCTTTTCGCTTCAAGGAGATATAGGTCAAGTTCTAGGTAAGTAAGAGGGTTTCCTCCCTCTTTGTGCTTTTATAAATCCGATTTTGATCCAGATCTGATTTCTTGAAACCACTGTCGGCGCTGCCGCGGTGGTTGGTTTCTCTTGGTTTGAAAATTGTCTCTACCTACTTTGATGGTGGTGATGGTTCTGGTTTTATGATTGGGTTGGCTTCAAGTTCGATCAGGTTCGATGTTTAACTTTGGGCTTTGATTAGGACCGGGCTCAAAAGGGCGAAGGCTTTGGGATCATGGCATGCTTCAAGTTGATCTGTGGTTGTAATCTTATTGTGTTCGTCATGGTAAGTGATGGGTGCGTGAAGTTGGTTAATTCCGTGTTGGCGGACAATTTCACTCATTGTAGTCTTCAAAATCGGTTTAGTCATGAAACTGAAATCAGAATGTATTGCTAGAAAAGGCGTGAAGAATTTTCTATCTCTTGTGATGGTAAATGGATGGGGAGTTGATGGATCTTGATTGGTTTCTGTGTTGGCAAACGATTCATACGCCAGCTTAAGATTCGCACCATTCATTTTGTTTGGTTTGAACTATGGGGCTCGAAATGGTCGTTTAGCTTGCTGCCATTGTTGTAGGGAGTTGAGGTACATGAACCGCCTCAGTGTTGGCTGAGGGTTCAATCACCGCATTGAAGACCTTTATTTAGTTTTAGGATTAACTAGAGGTTGATACACTTGTGTGTTGCTTTAATTTTTGTATCACCCTTTTAGGGGTCAACTTACACTCTTGTGTTGTGTTACTGGTTTAGGTTTATGTCCCCCCAGTTCTGTTGTAATTTTACCTCTTTTTTTTAATAATATTTATGAGCACTTGACAAAAGATTAGGGTTGGATACCAACTTAGTTGGAAGCCACTTTTATTTTATGTCATTTTTCTCTTGCCTTATAAAAAAAACAATTTTAAAAAAAAAAAAAAGTCTATCATAAATTATAAAGGTAAAAGGGTTTTGCAATTTGACCTGTTTGCAACAGAGCAAGATTTACCTGTTTTGATTGCAGAATGTTAGAGGCGGTTAGGATTCTTAGAATCCCTATATTTATTTGTTGGAATTACTTAACAGTCTAGTCTTATTCATCTTTTAGCGTTTTCTATCTAAGTGATGAGTTCGTGGGGTTTTACTACCTACCGGCTCTCAAGTTGCACATGTTGATCACACGGATACATACATGTGGGGTCTTACTCTCTCACATGTATGGGTTCATTGACCTCCAGCTATCAGTTGCAACCTTCCACCGGAGTTTCTACAAGTTTCAGTGTTTAGGGTTGTCAATCATGTATGGAGATATACTTATGCGCGTAGAAGTAGGTATAGGTTCTTACTTTCTCAGAGGTATTTGAAACAATAACGAATATTATGGTTCCTAAATTTTCAATGTCCTAAAGGTACCCTCGTCTATTGAATCTTAGAAGGACATCAACACACTCCCTCTCGTAGTTCTACAAACTGACATCCCTATCTCGTATACCTTACCTAGGATGAAAGAAGAATGAAGTTACTGGGCTGATCTAAGTCATGAAGTCACTGTATTTTGCTAATTATCGTATTTGTTATCTTAGTTACTTCCTGATTAACGCATGTATGCACCAATATTAGGTATGTCACCTTCCTGAGTATCATTATCTCAGGGTGATTCGCTTAAGAGGAGATAAATCTTACGCATGACAGTAAAATTGAATATGATTCGAACAATGACTGAAAAAAGACTTTAAATTAAATAAAATATCCAACAAACAAAATAGAGATTCATCTTCGAACCCTAGCCTAAAAAGATTTAGTTACTGATGGTAACTAAAGACAAATTACAAAAGAAATAAAACATACCCTAGAGACTTGGAGTGAGGAGAGTAACTCCTCACTTAAAGCTCTTAGTGCTTGCCTTCCTCTTAAACTGCTTCGTTCTGAATTAGAAATTATGAATGAGAATCATACAATCCTAACTATCATTGTCACTATCCTAGAATCTATGCTTTTTCTTAGGGCGCCCTATTTTTTTTCCAAAAATACCCTCGGACTAATCCGGATTATATAATCTGAACTGCTTCAGTACACAGAACTGAAACAGAACAACCCAGATTTGCATGTCATTGTGGTTTTTATCATTGTTTTTCAATAAATCATTATATATGTATGTATAAAAGACAATTAACTTAAATATTATATCAAAAAATGATTATATATCACTATGCCAAAAAAGAGTTGAATCTATATCATTACACATTTCACCTAATGATATACATTTCAACTAAACTAATGATATATATCTAATTTATGGCGCCGAAAGATCAATGGGACTATCATCCACTTCAACCTTCATACCAAGACCAACCCTCTCATCGAGATCAAGATTTTTAATAATGTACAATTCTTCGTCATCTCTTATCACCTCTTGACCCTCCGCCCGACTTAGCTCATTATGATTTGTCATCCGGCTGACATATCTATCAGGCCAGCTTTGTGCATCCTCTCGAAAGTGTCGTCTCCATAGAGGGCAAGTGGGAGGAATCAGACAGCCATCCTTCAAATTCAATACCATAAAATGGTTGTCACTCACATATGTCAGACACATCACCCGATTGATACATGGCGGTGGCGGTGGACCACATAGAGGGAAATAGGTTTCTAATCGTCCTTTCCCAATGGACAACACAACAACCGTTTGGTTGAATTTCTATTCGATGAGGAAACCCATATCCGGCATGGTCATCCACATATCCGGTGGTGCATTCCCAATACCGCTAAAGGACAGTGCGTCGTAGACCACTTTATACCGTCTATCATCATTAATTATCCTCCGATACCAAGCATTTTTCTACACTGGTAAGCTCTTTGTAAAGGTGGTAACGGATTATTTGGTGATCATCAACAGTCAAGTTATGTAAGACCGCAACTGCTCGAAACCCACAATGGCCATAACTAGGTACATCATTAACCTTTTCAATAAAGTCATGCATCCAAATTGGGATTTGGTCTTTCTGTGGTATGTGGACTTTAAACAGTATTGGCTTCAGATTTTTTGGAATTGGCTTAGGAGGAGTAGGAGAAATGTTGCTTTTCCGTGCACTCTTTCTACTTGTCCCTGTTGATTTTTTCTGTGAACCCTGTGTCTGTTGTTCCTGGGAGTCAACAATCTCCCATAGCAAAGGGGACCGCCTTGTCGATCGAATGCTTTGTTTATCTTTCCTTAGAGCTCCTTTAGTGGTGACCTTATTTGGAGGTGGACGCATAGAGGTGGTCTCAGGTAAAACAAACTGTTGGAATTTTTCTTTCATATGCACCTTCATGTTGTAATCGGCGTCCTTGAATCGGGCCTACAATGTGTAAAAAAAACAGTCATTTTGGTTGTTGCTGGAAACAAGGCAAAAACATGAAATCTATTCTGAGCATTGATATGGTTCGGATTTTTTAATCCGGAACTCATATGCACATTCCGAATTATAAAATCCGGAACTTCCCGATACACCCTTTGCATAAGTTTTAAATGCGCTTGCATAGGGCGTAAATGTTATCCTTTCAGATTAAATAATCTGGAATACAGCTATATAGTTCGGATTATATAATCCAAATTGCACCAGTACATAAAACAGAAACACAAATCCTGGGCAGAACCTAAAGTAACATAGTTTTTCAAAAAAATACCTTAAGAATATCCCATTTTGGCAATAGAGAGGTGTCTGCTTTATAAAGCTTCGGGTCAACCTCGTACTTGAACCTCAACCTCTTCAAGTGAGTGTGGATTTCATCCAAACGGAGGGCGCTGCTATTCTTAATCTTCAAAGCAATCATACGCGCACACGGTAATCTGTGAGTGATCAAACTCAAACAACCACATCTTGATTTATCTGTACCAATTTCAAGTGTTTTATTATACTCCTCTACTAGATGATGCAAATCTTCCCTTGAAATGTTTTGGATCAACCTAGACCACAACACCTTTCCTTTGAACCTATGTTCAAGCATGATAATTCTCGTTTGGAACGAAGCATGTATTGTAGTATGTTGCAACTCTAGCATGTCATGAACGGATTTCCAGTTTGTACTTAAATCACCCATACTACTACTCAAATATTTTTTCAAACGAGCGTGTGCAGATTCAGCTCTGTTTGTTGTAGTATTCCCCATATGAATTGCTTTGTCGACCCAAAACTTCACAACCTTATCCTTAACCGGATCCAAAATTGTCTTTTCAACATATTCCAAAAACTTTGGAAATTTTCCATATACAACTTTGAACTGGTTCCAATTATCAATATAGGCTTCCTCCGTTTCGGAATCCACAATATCCATCCATGCAGCCATCATAGTTTTCACCACTGAACCATGATTGAACTCTTCCCCATCCTTGCCTTTGAGATCCTTCACTTTGCAATCCAAGTAACACTTTTCTCTCACATTTTGTCCAATGTGATATGAGCACAACAGAGTAGTAGCATTAGGGAAAACCTTTTCCACAGCATTGATCAAAGCATTGTCCCGATCAGTGACAACTACTTTGGGATAGAGATCTTTCGAATGCAACAACTCATGACACCTCTCAAGAGCCCAATTAACGTTGTCTTGCCTCTCATACATCATATAAGCAAAAGCAATAGAGAACATTTTCATGGTAGAGGTGTTACCGACAAACTCAAGCAATTGAAGACGATACTTGTTGGTCTTATAAGTGGAATCCAACACAAGCACTGTGGAGAACGTGTTGAACAACTTGATAGAATTTGGATGTGCCTAAAAAACATCACTGACATCATTAGAATCATGGTACTTCCTACAATGATACACATAATCATTATCAACTAAAGACTTCAAAAGATGTTGCATGTCCGTCCTCGTACCCTTAATGGACCGCCTATACCTGTGACATGCATTATAAATGTGTTTGATAGTAGTTGAAGTGGTACGGTTCCTCTTCCGTTAGTTGGTAAGCATTTGCCTCGGAGGAATGTTTGAATCCACCATCTCATGAAGGTGGACACGTTCATTTGGGTTTAGACGACCGGCGGTTTTATGACCTTTTAACACATCTGTCATGTCATGGTTGTGTCTACCATCACCAACTTTGAGGCTCCAATCACCAGCAGTCAACAAATAACCTCTCAGCCAAAACGGACACTCGCGTTTAACTGAACCAGCTATCTCGTTCCAAATCTTTCTCTTGTACTCGGGGTATGAACCTCCCCTTTCATATATCAAAGTAACAAATGTGCTTCTTCCATTGCCACCGTTATCGGACTTACCAATAACAGTGGAAAAACCGAGTTTCCTTGCTTTCTCTCGAGCCCACTCCAACAAATCGTTCTGTGTTGCAAACTTTTGTGTAGTCGTAAAATGTTCTCGCTGATCAGAGCAATTCTTACATGGTCACAAGTCCAAATCAAATTTATTTGGTCACACACACACAAATGTAATAAATTTAAAGAAAAATTATTTAGTCACATCATT
>Ga0315914_1005063_pt1 | contig 19402 bp, 13 predicted proteins | sample MpolenodulesMG_FD_203920 | JGI IMG/M metagenome (GOLD analysis project Ga0315914, IMG submission 203920) | Medicago polymorpha root nodule microbial communities from Los Angeles, California, United States - elongated nodules | ecosystem: Host-associated > Plants > Roots > Nodule | place: USA... | reverse complement strand
TGAATCTATTTATGTTTTATTTCTTAAAACACTCACCTCACATTAGGCCTCTTTAAATGACAGAGACACCTTCACTATTTTTAAAATAGACAACAACCTCCCCTATCAACTTAACCGTTTACTAAACCATTAAACATCCTTATAATTTTGCATTTGACACTAACCTCCTCTAAGGTCTCTTAAAATAGATAAAATCCTCTCTTACGAACTTAACATTGTTAATGTACTTAAAAGGTTTAATTTGATAATGTGTCTTCTCAACAAGGGGTTATCAATTGAGTCCTAGTCGTCACAAGTGCAGTATTAATGCTTTCTTTTTGAATTCTATGAATTGTATAAGCATCGTTGTATGTGTGCACGACAATGATGAAGTTTTTGTTCTAGCCAAAACCACGAGTTTCTCTCCTTTATGTCATGTTAATGTTGGTGAAGCTTTAGCTTTGTTTAATGCTATAAAATGATTAAGTGACATGCAGATGGACAATGTCGACTTTGTGGTGGATTATAAAACAACAAATGATGCTTTTCTCTCTAACAAACTTGGTGTTTTAGAATTTGGTCATTTTCATATCAGAGTGTTAGAAACTTTCATTCACAATTCACAAACCCTCAAGTGAAGTTCAACAGGCGACACAAATGCAGAAACTCATGTTTTAGCTGAAGAAGTCGTATTATCAACTAATTTCACTATTTATTTTCATATGCCTAATTGTATTACTAATATAATTATTAATGAAATGTTATAAACAACTTTTCCTTTAAAAAAAAATCAAAATTACAGTTGAATATAAAAAAAAATAAAGTCATACACATGATACATATTATTTTTTTGACAAGACATATTTATTATTTATAAATTTATGTAAAAAAAGAAAAATATTTGTCGCTCAATGAGGAGTATATAAAAACATGAAGCTCATCAACGTCACTGTTATAATGTTTTATGAGTGCACAACTTACAAGTGTGTACATTAACGACCGTCCAATAAAAAACCGGCCCCGATCTTGACCGGTTTGATATAAGACCAGCGGTTTTTAAAAGTCTTTCCGAACCTGACACAGCTTTAGTTTTCGGTCCAATCGGTTGAACCGGTCTATCCGGTTCATTTTCGTTATCACCACTAGCTCTAATACAAAAACCCTAGTTTTAGGTTCAAGGAGGTAGAAGGAAGAAGAAGAGTTCGTAATGACGAACAAAAAACGAAAGAGACAAGGAAAAAATGATTCATCGAACAAGATCCAAAAACCTTCCAGCTTTCTCGAAAAGGTATACATAATTTAATTATTTTTTATATTTTTATTTGAGTTTCAATATTGATTTGTTGCGTAAGTAATTTTGCAGATGCGATCGAGGCTGTCTGGTGGACATTTCAGAATGATTAACGAGAAGCTCTACACTTGCACGTATGTTATATTCTTGTCATTTTGGTTTTGGAACATCAAATTCAGATTAAGACTTAGGTTCTGTTTGGTTAAACAAAAGTACCAATTCATAGATAAGTTAGCTTTTTTTTAATTAATTATTTTTGGATGCTCATTAACTAGCTGGCTAGTTAGACAGTTTTTGGTTTAATTAATTTATTTTTGTTAATTTGTTAATGAGGTATGAAGCACAGACACCTTTAGGACTAAGCGTGTTGCAGTGTTCGACACGCGTCGGTGTCCGACACTCTTATGACACACGACACGTGTCGAACCGGTGTCCTAAATAATTGTTTTTTTCTTTACTTCGACACTCATGCGATCGGTGTCTGACACCTATATAACACTCACATGAGCCGTGTCGGACAACTCAGACAAATATCTAATTTTTTTTTTCTTTTTTTCTTTCTCTCTTGCTCCCGCACACCATAGATACAAGAGTTACATATGTTTTGAGAAATGTTGATCAATTAGGGATTATAGACATTATAGTTGATTATATCATTTTTAGCTTTTTTATAATAGATGAATAAATAAAGGTCATGTACTACGATATCTTGTTGTAGAATTTTTTCTATTGACATAAATTGCTCAAGTTAGATGTTTATATATGTATTTCAATTTTCATTTTAGACCATCTTTAGATAAATTAACATATATGTAACAGTGTCGGTGTCTTATATTTTTTACATTAGCGGTGTCAACGTGTCCATGTCGGAGTTCATGTTTCATATAATGACTTGTTCAAATGATCCTATAACAAGACTTCCTAAACTGTTTTCTGTATTTTGTTTCTTTCTTTCTTGTAATTCTTTTTTGGGTTGACAAGATTTAAGGAATTGTCATTCTTTCAGTGGAAAGGAGGCGCTTGATTATTTCCGTGAAGATTCGTCTTTGTTTAACTTGGTAATGGTTGTTTCCATGAACTTTTTATTTGAATCTGTCATTAGACATGATTTATGATAAGACATATAATGGTGTCGCATGATTAGTGTTACTGACACCGAAGTAGGAACTCAAATTGAATACTCCTTTATTTAGGTTAAAATTTTCATAAACGTTTATTCTGTTTTAACTACTTGCATCTAAGGACCTAACATTCATAAAGGATAAGATGCCTTTGATTCAATGGCAAAACATTGAACTGAGATGTTGTAGTAATTGTTGACTTCTCAGGTCTAGTGACCTAATTTTTTTTGTTTAAACAACAAAATCCACATTGTTAATGATAAAATCCGAGTTAAAAATGTAACCGAAGGAATCAGCGTAAAACTTCACCAAACAACTCATAATTTCTGTCTGATGAGTGTGTCTTGCAAGACTTGGCTCCATATCCTCTTCCATATTACTCCATTAGCATGTATTGTAATGATTCTAATTGCTCATTTTTATTGGTCATCTCAATTTTTATTTGGATAGTATCATGCAGGATACAAAACACAAATGTCAAACTGGCCGGAACAGCCGGTTAATGTAATTATCAAGTGGCTGAAAAAACAGAGTCCTTCTTTTGTCATTGCTGATTTTGGTTGTGGTGAGAATATACTTGATCTTATTGTGAATTATAGCTATTACACAATACTCATTTTTTGCTTGTTCACTGCTAATGTTTTCATGTTTCTGATGCATTCTAGGGGAAGCACTCATTGCCAAAAGCGTGAAGAATACCGTCTTCTCTCTTGACCTTGTCTCCAATGATCCCGATGTAATTGCTTGTGACATGGCAAATGTAAGTTTTGCTTGTCAAACTCATGTACTTTGTACGCATTGAATTTGGAGACTAGTTTTATAGCAGTGGACACTAGTAGCCGTATTTGTTTCCCTTGCCTTCACGTGTCACAGTTATGTCAAAAACAAATTAGTTTTTTTTCTCCTTATTTTGGTGTTTATTTCCCTAGGGTGTATTTTTTAGAAGTACAAAGATTACTCTACGCTTCCGTTTCTGCTAGTATATTACAAAACTGATGCAATGGATCAGGCTTTATGCCAGTTTTATCAATAGCAGATTATGGCGGCCAACCAACAATCTGCCATATAAACACGACATTACAGACTGTGTCGTAAACATTGCAAATATAATAACTTATGTATAGAAAGCATGATGTAATTATTACTTTGACAAGTATTTGTATGATATTTTCAAACAAAAGTTTATGCTATGAATTCTTTAGACAATGATTTTATGACACTTATTAGTATGATCAAATGAATACCGTAGAACCACACCACAAAAAAAAAAAAATACCCTGATCTATGAGTTCTTATTCGTCTAATATTTGTTTTAACTTGCGAAAAATAACTGAACTGAGCATTGTGTTTGAGAATTTGGATGTACAATTTAGTAATGATAGGACGGGGGTACCAACCTAGATGTTGTCATTAAACTCAACAATTAAGATCATGTACACAAATCATGCAGCTTTCTTTGGTGTTTATGTCACGTCAACTCTTTTGCAGCTTCGCTATTTTGATCTCACACCGGCTTCTGGTCAGGTACCACCTAGCTTCTTGTCACTACCATGTTCTGTTTTTTATGTTATTATTTCCAAGAATTGATACCCCATCGTAGAGAGGAACATGGTTTGCAGACAGAACCAAATCTAGCTTTCGTTGACTCTTGCTTGACTGATGGAACTCTTGCATCTATTATAATAAATGCAAGAGTTCCATCAGTCAAGAAAGAGTCAACGAAAGCTAGATTTGGTTCTGTCTGCAAACCATGTTCCTCTCTACGGTGGGGTATCAATTCTTGGAAATAATAACATAAAAAACAGAACATGGTAGTGACAAGAAGCTAGGTGGTACCTGACCGGAAGCTGAGATCGTAATAGCGAAGCTGCAGAAGAGTTGACGTGACATGAACACCAAAGAAAGTTGCAGGATTTGTGTATATATTTTAATTGTTGAGTTCAATGACAACATATAGGTTGGTACCCCTGTCCTATCGTTACCAAATTATACATCCAAATTCTTGAACACAATGCTCTGTTCAGTTATTTTTCGTAAGTTAAAACAAATTATTAGATGAATAAGAACTCATAGATCAGGATGAGGTTCTACGGTATTCATTTTATTTTTTTGGTGGTGTGGTTCTACGGTATTCATTTGGTCATACTATTAAGTGTTATAAAATCATTGTCTAAAGAATTCATAACATAAACTTTTGTTTGAAAATACCATACAAATACTTGTTGAAGTAATAATTACATCATGCTTTCTATAAGTTATTATATTTGCAATGTTTATGACAGTCTGTATCGCAACACAAAATCCACATACCATGTCGGCTGCGAATATTTCACAACACTATTTGTGGCTCGCATCTTCGTTGTTTTTCTATTGCCTTACTTGAAGTACAGCTTTTATGGATGGGACACATTAGTGAAATCATGAAAGGCTGAATGGGTTCCTTTATATATTGAAGGAAATAATTATTTCTTGCTTTCTGCCATGCTAGTTATGTAATATTTGGATAGTTTGGTCCTTATCTTTAGAATTAAAAAAAATAAAATATACAAGTTGTCTTCCATAAAAATTTAAGTACATGAATTTCATAATAATATTTGAAGCACATAACGGAGAATAATCTCATTTTATTATTAATTTTTTTATTAGTTGGATTACTTACAAGAGAAGATGCTCATTTTTGTGAATTACTTGCAGACTCCACTAGATTCCGCATCTGCTGATGTTGCTGTGTTCTGTCTATCATTGATGGGAACGAACTATCAAACTTATCTTGAAGAAGCATGCAGGGTGCTTAAGCCAGGGTGTGTTTTTATTTCTATAATGAATTTTCCTTTTCAACCGGGCATGCTTTCCTCGTCAGGATCTGACTTATTGTAGTATTGAACAGTGGCTGGCTTTTGATAGCAGAAGTGAAGAGCAGATTTGATCCAAACACTGGAGGAGCAGACCCAGAGAAGTTTTCAAATGCAATTTCTGAGCTAGGATTTAACTCCGTGAAAAGGGTATGAAGATGTTCCATTTCATTGCCTCTATAATACTAGCGTGCAAACGTGTCCCCTCTTGAGTTTTGTATGTCTCAGTTTTTTCGTCTCTTCTTTTCTCTTTTACTTCCTCTCTTCTCTTTTTCTTGGTGCAAAAAATATAATAATAATGAAAGTTACAAATTTTTTATGTGCTTATTTAACAAATTAGTTATTAGATTGAGTGAAAGTAAATGAAGGGTAAAATAGAAGAAAAAAGGTGAAGCCAAAATTTAGCATTCCCTTCATATATATGTATTGGATTGTGCTTACTGATGTTTAATCCTTGCAGGACATCTCAAATAAAATGTTTATTTTATTTTACTTCACCAAGAAGGTATGTAGCTCATTCATGTGATTCTACTTTTCTTCTTAGATTCTCGATATTGATTTTGCTTTTTTCTTGTGTAGGAAAAGCTAAATTCTAAAAGGAAGGAAATTGAATGGCCATCACTTAAACCTTGTTTGTACAAGCGCCGTTGAGGTTATGGTTTTATTTATACACAATCGTGTGGACAAGAGTTAAATCACATTTTTGTTAGCATAGGCTAGTCAATCACAAAAGCTCATGTATTTTTTTTTTTTTTGGAGAGATAAAGCTCCTGTATTTCTTTGGTTCTTTTTATCTTCAATTTTCATCCCCAGTTTTATTGAGTATATTGTGTGCACCTTGTAGCCAAGTGTTGTGGGGATGGTAGAATTTTATTATTATAGAAAGAGATAAAAGAAGATTGATGTATGAAATTCCAATTCTATTAACTATACAATAGCATCTAAGTTAATTCAAGGCCAAGGAGTGTTCACTCCCACTGTTTGAAGGAAGAAAGGGGTTTGATTTAGATATTTTTTGAAAAAATTGAAGTGGTTTAGAGGTGAGAACTGAGAATATTGAAAGATAGTGAATGTAGTTTTGGAAAAAATAGCAATGAGTGTAGTAAATATCAAAAGAATGTATTGTAGTTAACAATTCATGAAAATTTGTAACACATTCGTATTGTAGTTACTTTTTTAAAAATATTTTATATTTTAATTTTTTAAATTTGTGCTAGTTTTATTTGTTAAAAGAGAAAAATAAAATAAAATGAGATATTGTGTAGAGATGATAAAATGCATTTAAATTTAACAAAATAAATAATGAAATTAAATATTTTGACATTTTCATTGTCTTGAAAATGCAGAATGTATTCTGCCCTACTTTAAGTTTAATGTTTGTATGTGTTGGATCAATCCTTTTTACGTTTTCGTCATCAAACCCAAAAAATGGTAACACTCAGTGCAATAATTAATTAAGATTTTGTTTCCTTGAATTAAAAAAAAATGCTAAATTAAATAAGAAGGAATACAAGTGGATTCCAATTAAAATCAAGGTAAATTAAGTTTTTAGTCCCTATAAATATTCACAGATTTGTTTTTAGTCTCTACAAAATAAAATCACACTTTTTAGTCCTTGTGACATTTTCCTTAAGCATTTTAGGGACCAAAAATATTGATGGAAATTTTTTATAGGGACTAAAAATGCTGATGGAAAATTTTATAGGGACTAAAAGCACTAACGAAAAATTTTGTAGGGACTAAAAAGTGTAATTTATTTTTATAGGGACTAAAAACAAAACTGCAGATATTTATAGGGACCAAAAACTTAATTAACCCTAAAATCAATGAAGTAATACAATAACAATGAAACATTCTAATCGGTGGATAAGAAGTTTTTGGATGAAGGATTTAGGAGGGGAAGAGATGAGATTCGAGAGACTTTACTTTTCATTTTTAAACTATGGACGCTAGAAAATGTATTTTTTTGACAGACTAGAAAATGTTTTTTAAAAAATTATAATATTAACATGACAAGAGACCATATAATATTTCCATAATACTTAATTTATTTTAGAAAAATATGTTATATAATCTGTAATTTAAAAAATAAAAAAGTAAATATTCATCTCTCTTTCTCTCCTAAACCCTTAATTCAAACACACCATTAATAGAAGAAGGTCTTATTTAATTTAGCATTTTTTTTAAGAATTTATTTATCAAATCGAATCAAGTACTTTTGCACATATGTACCGTATAAAAAAAGTGATTTTCCGAAGAAAAATAGGGAAAGAAAACGGTAAAATAAAAGAAAAGAAAGAACTCTAGTTGCATCGATCGTTTGAAAGAAAGAAAGACAGTGCGTTGTGCAATCCTTCAACAACAATCCTGTTAAACATGTGAGCATCTCAAATGATTATTTCGTTTACAAATTTTGTTTTCACGTAATTAATTTTTGTTATTTGTTTAATCATTTTTTAAGGAAACCAAAATCATCGGTGAATCGACCCCCAACACCCGATGTTGTCGATAGAGAACCCACTTTTCAGGAACTCATCAATATTAAGGTTTGTTTAGATTTACTTATTCGAGCTTATCTACTGCCAGTGAGTTATGAAACTGAAACACTGACACTCGACATGACACTGACACTGACACAAATATGTCATGTCGTGTCATGTTAGACAAATGAACACGTGTTGAGCACCGGATACACATTTGATTAGAAGTGTCGGTGCTACAGAGCTTCTGAGACTCTTTGGGAGAACTCATGAAAACATCTTATGCAATGCTCATTAAGCTGATTCCAGTTTATTTCTATAAGTTCTCTAAGATTGCTTATGGAAAAGGTTTATGGCTTATGCTGAAACAAATTGACTTATTTTATCTTGTGTAATAGAAAGAAATAGCTTATTCATAATTATGGGTATGTTTGAATTGACTTATTTGAGCTTATTTACTACTGGCACAAGCACTTCTGAGACTGTTTGGGAGATATTGCTTATGAAAACAACTTATGACATGTTCACAAGATAGGTTATGAAAACAGCTTATGGCTTATACCAAAACAATTTGACTTTATTTTATCTTGTGTAATAGAAATAGGTTATTCATAAGTGCTTATGATATAAGTTGCAAATTAAGCTGTTTATCAAAACAGGGCCTAAATCTGTTTTTTTTTACTGTTTGATAGTTTATTGAGACTGGAGAGAAAGAGCGATTGATGGAACTTTTGAGGGAAAGACTTGTGGATTGTGGTTGGAAGGATGAAATGAAAGCTATCTGCAGGTTTTTATTTTATTTTATTGTTAATTGTATTCTGATTTTCTATTGTATTAAGGCATTTGGAAGAAAATAATTTGTGATTTCAAGTTTATTTGTTATATTATAGATTCAAGAGTTTAATGGACATACACTATCGGTGTAAATCAGTCTTACACTTGCATTGAAAGGGTGACCTCCACTTTTCTGTATCATACATCAATTTTAAAACAATACAATATTGTCAATCGGTACTGGAGGAAAATAGTGGTTGGTTAAAATTCTGGTACGCTATAGTGCTATAGCACTACTAGAGCTTCTAATTGCGGACATGTTGCACTAAGTTGCTTATTGTGGGATTAATAGCGCTTCTTCAAATTCCGCAATGCTAATGCATTGCTATTTGGCAATGATGTGGCAAAATTTTGGATTTTCATAAACACAACATATATCCTTAAAATCCTAAATTCAACGCTGCCCTGGTTTCCATTTTCTTTGCTAGATGTATGATTCTGCACTAGGTTTTTGGTAAATTTTAGATTCAACTATTCATTCCCATTCTTATTTATCATTTCAGTTTTGCCTCCTTTTTAGCTCTACAAGTATTAGCTCAAAGGTCACTTCTTTTATTTTCATGTAGAAACTTTTTCTTATAGGGGATCCATGAGCCAGACACATTCTCGTGTGATTATATGCTTTAGTTTATTTTTCATGTAGTATGTATAGACAAAGATGAGGGGTAACCTTGGCACAATTGGTAAAGTTGTTGTCATGTGATTGAAAGGTCACGGGTTCAAGTCCTAGAAACAGCCTCTTGTGTAAAAACAGGGTAAGGCTGCGTACAATACACCAAATGGTGGGACCCCTTCCCGGACCCTGCGTAAGCGGGAGCTTTAGTGCACCGGGTTGCCCTTTATGTATAGACAAAGATATGAAAGGTTCACCAACCGTGGGCACTCTAAGCAAGGCATTAGGATGCTTTTTGCGTTAAGAAACTAAATAATGGTTTGCCATATCAAATAACTAAACTTATCTTTTTCCATTCACAAATGAAACTATAACTGTACAACTGCCATATCATGTTCAAGTCATTGTTGTGTTGTACTGTCTTAGTCAAGATGCATCACAGTCCAACGTGTATAGCCATATCTCTGTAGTCAATAGCAGTGGTGGCAACCGCAATCACGGCAGTGTGCGACACAGTTGGAGGTCCAACGCTGCACAAAATGCTGTGGCGGAGAGGATGTGTTCAGCCATAGCACTGTGCTTTGCGGCAGAGTCGGGAGGAATCACATAGAAGACGTGCCCGAAAGATGATCGGAAAAGCCATATATGCCCTTGTTTTTTATCTTGGAAAGACAAAAATGCTCTTGTTTTTTGGCTGTTTATGATTATTGTTTTCAACCTTTTGAGTCGTCAAGGGTTTTGACTTCTGTGATCTCTCCTCTTCTCTTCCACGACCTCTCCTCTCCGAGACTGCAACCTCTCTTTTGCTCTATGCGACCTTTGTTGCCGTGCGATTCTGACGCAGCTGGTGCCGACTTCGGACCGGCCTTCTCTCTCCTGTTCTCTGCACGACCGGATCTGTTCTTCTCCCCTAGACCGATGTAGCGGCCACACTGCTATGCTATCCGCCATATAATATAATGTCATGTTCTTCCTAATAAAGATGTGTTGTGTTGTTTGACAGAAGGGATTACTGATTTGTAAATTACTAATATAAGCTTGGTGTCTGCTTTTTGGATTTAGTGTTAAGTTTAGTTGCATGAGCTTTAGTTGCCACTTAGCTGTATCACAATAGGACCATGAATACTCAAATTGAATTTCTGGTGATATCGTATCCGAGTTCCGAGAAATGTTATCAAGCAACATACTTTTTTTTCTATATGATAATCTCAACTGCTGTACATTCATTCTTCTTACTGTTTTATCTTCCCCTATTGTTGTGTTTCTTTGTCTGATTCCACCTTTTCCTCTTCAAACTCGGACACATCTTTTTTTTTTGGTGTAACTTCTCCTAGTTGGAATTATAATACTATTTTTCTTTCTACAGAGCCTTTGTAAAGAAGAAAGGGAGGAATAATGTTACCGTAGATGAACTTATACACGTAATTACTCCAAAGGGTCGAGGTATTATTAATTTATTTTTTGAAATACCTCTGTTCTGCATATCGATGATGCCTTATGGTAACTTGGTTGAAGTGGAATTCTGCATTTTATTTGTTCATGAATCTATTGAAAAATATTTTAAAAGCTGTTATATAGTTGAATATTATGTCTTTCAACATTAGAGACTATACAACTGTATTGTGGCTTTAATTTTCTTTGCACCAAAACTTCTAACTAACTTGCTAGAGAATTTCTCTGCAGCCTCAGTTCCTGATTCTGTAAAAGCTGAGTTGTTGCAAAGAATTCAGACATTTCTTGTTTCCGCTGCTCTCTAATGGCTTGATCGGCAATAATCTCACCAGCATTCTGTAAAGGTTAAGGGTTCTTGTTTGGATTGCAGTTGGAATTGCGGCAGCACTCTTTTCAACGACAAATAACTGAGGGATTGTTTCTGAAAACTGAATTTGGAAGCATTGGAAAGTGTACTTTGCCAATTTTCCAAACATGCAAAGAACTGCACACACATTTGTACTAGATTGTGTTGCAGGGGCATGACTATGTGTTGTAAAACCATAACTCTTTGTCTCCTTCCTATATTAATTTGATAGATCATCTTTTATCGAAATCAGTCAAACTATATATGTTTCTTTTCCTAGCTTTTATTTTAAGCTTTGGTATAAAAATTGCTTCTTCATATCAAGTGTATCTTATTACACACAAGAAACCGATCTTCTTTCAACTCAATGTGATTGGTTTTTGGTCTTAGCCCACTAGTTTTCGGAGAAAAGGGGCTATGGTCATCCGAAGTTTGGTTAAGAAGTAAATAAAGTCTGACAAATGCACTATTGAATCACTATAATTCTAATTATAATTGTTAGAAGTTTATATTATTTAGTACGTTTTTCATATTTTGTTTGACAGACTCTCAATGCTTCTTGTTGATGCATCATGAGTTTGAGGGTATGTGTTAGATAATAAAGTATTGGGCTTAAGCTATTAAGTCTTTATATTAGTAAGTTAGAGTCCATTAGATTTATTATATAGTCTCTCATAACATTTTGTAATATCATGCTATTGAATTAATCTATGAAACCCTAGCCGTCTTTGTTAGTCTCTTAGTCATTCTCTCTGATCATCTGTATTGTTAACAATAATTTCTGCTCTCAAACATCAAACAAAATCCTCCTATTTTACTTCTTTTTTTCCTATTCCCCCTTTTCTGATTAATTCATTTCTTTGGAAAACTACTATTAATTGTTTATTCATATCCAAGGTTTTTTTGAGGACAATACTTTGCCACCTTGTAGTGAAAGCTTCTTTGAAAGCTAAATCTCATTTCTATTTGATCGTCATTATCATAATGATCTTCGAGGGAGTTTGTATTACTTTTATTGTTCATTAATTTTAATTCAACACATGAACAAGATATTCAATTGCATAAATAAGATCATTTTAATTTTTTTTTAAAATTATCCATATGAAATGTTTATATTCGTGAAGAGTGTTCCACAACCAACATCTAAGATTTTAGTACTAAAATAAAATTAGTTAACTATCATACCAAGTTGTTGTTTGTGACGTGAGTTCTATTTCTAGGCGGAATAATTTTTGACTAGACTTTACTTACATCCTAACTAAACGATTGTTATGGTCCCCTTCCCCTAGAAAGCGGAGGGTTCACACAGAAAAGAAAAAAAAATCATTCTTTTATTTACAAGTATCTTGGTGAAAGACGTGGTATTAATATTGTCTATTACTTTTTACCCTAATCATAGCTGTAAATATCTATTAATTTTGTTCTTTATTTTGTTTATGTTGTGCTCTACATGGAATGTGGTTTCAATTTTTTGTTGTTTTCTTAAAAGCTACATGATATGATTTTAAAATATGTTATACAATATTTTGTGAAAAGACAATGGCAAAATTTCATGATAATATAAATTTTGTATTAATGTAAAAAAGGTGATTAAAAGAAATTATACGTGTTTAAACGAGAAAAAATACTAGCTTAATTTTAGAAATAAAAATTGAAACTCAAGCAACTGAGAACAAAACAAAGCATAAGTAGACTATAAATCTACTTCAAAAGAATTTGATGATCAAAGCTGACTTAAAGTAGTGGCATTGGTTTCAAAGACAAACTTCGATGACAAAACAAAGCATAAGTAGACTAACTTAAATTGTAAGGGCATATTTGGATTGGTTTATTTTTTAGCTTATGCAAAACAACTTATGCAAATAAATAAATTTTTATATTATTCATAAGCTTATCAATGTAATTTATGGAAAAACATCTTATCAAGATACAATTTTTCGTTAATGAGAACTTATGAATTAACATAAAAGTTTATTTATTTACATAAACTATTTTTTATAAGCTTAAAAATAAGTCAAAATCCAAACGAGAACTAAGTAGACTAACTTAAAGTAGTGGCATTGGTTTCAAATTTGATATGAAGCTTAAATTTTCATTTTATTTAGTCTACTTTATGCTTTGTAGACTAATTCAAGTAGTGTCCTTTGTAAGCAGTAAAAGGAATATCATAGTTTAGTAGGTGTAACCTCATCTGTTGGTGGTAAATTTTTGGATGGGAAATGTCCCTAACCAAATTTAACATGTTATATATAATGACTCTTTTTTTTTGAACTTAATGAAAGTTGTCTTTTCTAGACTATAAAATGTTGTGTAACTTCTTCAATGAGAATTAGACAGACTCATTCATTCACACAGTTCTTGGTGAACATTGATTTTACTCAATGAGACGGTTGCAATATGAATTGAAACGATGGCAAGAGGTAACAACAATGGAAGCAACTCAAAATTGAATCCCAACGTTGGATCCGAATTACATTCATTCATCCGAAAACCCTACTCGCTACCCAGTGGTGAGAGAAGATGATTTTAATTTTGTTACAGTGGAAATATGCTACAAAAAGCATGGATATCCAGAGAACAACGCTTATGTCAACAATGTACATGCTGAAGATTTTGACAGTCTGAGAATCAAATCGAAGAAGGAAATGTAACCTTGATTAAGGATTAAAACAACAGCCTGTTGTCCTCGTGAGCTTAACTCAGTTGGTAGAGACAATGCATAATATATGCAAGGTACGGGATTCAAACCCCGGCCACCACAAAAAACAAAACAACAGGCTGTTAGTGTTGCTTGAGAAAATGCTATGGAAAACAAACATGCCACAAACATAGTGAGAGGAGAAAGTAGCCAATGCTACTCTGCATGAAAAGAAGGTATGCGTTATTCTGCAACTTTAAATGCAATTCTCTTAAATGGTTTATTTCACATACCAAAGTAGCTCTAGTTTTCAATAAGACTACCAAATGGAAGCAAGTGAGGTATTCCCTTTTTTTGTTTCAAATTATGTAAGAACACTACATCTATCAAGTGATAGAATGAAGTGTATGAATAAGTGTTTTTTTCCTAATGTTCCTTTTACTACTTAAGCTTTGATCATCAAATTTGTTGTATTATTAAAGCAGTGGCATTGGTTTCAAAGGCAAACTTTAATGATCTAAGCTGGAAAAACCAAAAGGGTTAATAGGTTTTTACCCCCTGTAATATAGGTCATTTCCGGTTTTTCCCCTGTAATATATTTTTTTTGATTTACCCACCTGTAAAAAAAAATTGTTTTGATTTAGCCCCCTAATAGACCAAACAAAAACCAATTTTATTTTATTTTTCAAGAAATTTTCGTTTTGGTAGCAACACATGGTAGCAACTAATGAAACAAATGAGGGAATAGAGAAACTACTACTACTTACATAATAATATTGAAAGTTATCATAAATTGAAAGTTGACATGTTGCAGAAGCCCTTGAACACGAGGTTAATTGTCTTTCTATTTTGGACTATTTCCCGAAGCACCAGATTGACATAGTTTCTAAAACTGTTGAATTCTTCAGAATAAATTTTGCTAACATAATTGTACCAAAAAAAAAACAAAATTTTGCTAACATAATGTGATAACTCTGTAGGCCTCCAAATGCAAAGTCACGCATCGTACAAGTTCTAAGGTTTGATGAAAGGCAACCCGGAACAGATTTTGGATGGGCCCACTTTTCATGCTCATATTGTCCAAAGTATCCATCCCCCCAAAAAACCGCCTTCTATGTGCTGTTAATAATACAAAAGAAATAAAATGATACATACTTGTATGTCAAGAAAAGAAAGGAAAAAAAAAATTAAATCAAATATGATTGTTAAATTTAAGAAATAAACCTGAAAAAGGTCAAGATTTTGAAGCTTAGGACAAACGTGCAGCACTGTTGGAACTATATCCCAATTATAGCAGAGCACCAAATGAGTCAAATTATGGAATGTAGGAAAGTCACAACCTTGATAACATTACATTATTTAAAAAAGAGAGTATTAAAAAAATAAACAACACACATTATTAATTTTCGATGGCATGAATGCATATAATAATTAATCACACATACCTTGTGTAGTTTTATCCGTAGAAACTCCGCATTTGAAACTGTTTCCATCGGAATATAGAAATCACAATCGGTAATATCTGCTCTTTTCAACTTTGTTAAGGTTTGAGCCCATTGTATGGAACAATAAGTGTCATAGGTTATATCAAATAGTAGAAGATCTTCAAGATTTGGACATTTATCCGTAAGGAAGATAAGATCATTGTCTTGTTGAAAGCGAATAACTTTCAAATGTAGGGTTTTGAGCGAGGGTAATGTTATGGCATTATAAGTAAACTCCTCACCCATATTGAGAAAACTGAGCTTAAGAACAACAAGGGTTTCACAAGTAAGGATAGAATAAGGCTGATGAGGGATCATTCTTTCCCAATCATGCATCCTGTGTTCAACATGCAGGATGAAACTGTGGATACATAATTGGGAAAAACGTGTATTTGCCTTCTTTTCTTTACCCGCAGCTTCAAGCGAGACCAAAACTGAGTAAACAAATTCGTCAAATAAGGAGTGTTTGTCTTCTTCGGCTTTGCCATCGACGAATTCCAATTCCACATTTGGAACGTAACACCATAGATGCTTCCATCTCTTTGAAAGAATTGAAGTGACAAAGGCTTGTTTGGTCGGAAGAGAAGAGAGAATGTGAATCAGGATATCATCTGGTAAAGTGTTGATCCTATCTACCTCCACCGTTGCTGTTGAAGTTTCCGGCGAAGACATTCTGTTAAGGTGGTGCGGTATTCTTGATCAACGATTCTTTTCTTGCTTTTTTTCTTTTTGACCACAAAAGAATAAAAGGATTAGAGTTTTGCCGCTACTATATGAGTATTTATTTCAGGGTGAGAAGAAGTGAGTGTATTTTGGGTTACCAAGAGACCCTTTATACATAGAAGTTTGCTTACTTGCTCTATGTCTCGCCTGAAGCTATTGGAGACTTAGCCTCCAAGCCAACGCTCGAGTAAAGGACTTCCTTGCCCTCATGGGGTATTGAGAGTGATGGGTTGTTTTTATATACAACTAGCGAAAAGACGCGCACTCACGTGTCCGTCTTTTCGCTCTTTTTACTGCGCTAAAATTTGAAACTTATGAACTATGTTCTTTTTACCACTGTAAAAACGATATCCAACACCACCTTTCGTCACTACTCATCGCCAAAGAAAAAACACCATGCAAAATTAAACTCTCAGTCCTGAACACCAAAGTTGAGCCACATCCGAAAAGCTCATATCTGAAAGATCATGCAGCTTCCACCACCTCTCGACCTCCGATCCACCGAAAGAAACCATAAAAAGCCCAAAACCAAACTTGATCCAAAGAACTGACTCCCAATCTCGAATCAAAAGTGATCGGCCCACCTGACTTTAGGACCAAAACAGAAGGGCACCCCTCACCCTCGGTACACCAGAGAAACACCAGATCACGCCAAACTAACTTGCAACTAGACACCGACTCCCGATCTCGAAGCAAAAGTAACCGGCCCACCGACAACCAACACACAAAAAGAATGACAAACGACATGATATGTTGTGGTGAAAACAACAAACAGATCAAAAGGAAAAGGCTCAACTCAACGGGACTCGCTTCCTCCAGAAATCCTAAACACCCCAAAAAAACGCAAACAAGAGGTAGTGACAACGAACAGAGAACCGAGAAACATAGGCAGCCTCCAAAAGAAATCCCCCCAACAAACACCCTCCTCCACACCTAAACAATACTAGCCACCCCCTAATATAACTCCCGTTCGCATACCGTTCCGACACCAAATCCGAGTCTAAAAAAACCCCAATCCCTAACGCAAAACCCCCACACCACCTCAACCGTAACAACACCACCACCACCACCACAACACCACCACGCAAACAGAATACAACATCGAAATAGTAACAATAACGAACACACAGTGACCTTGGGGGGGGGGGCGTCAGCCACCAAACAAGCAAAATCTGAAACACCACAACCACTAGCGCGAAGAACCTCAACCACCACGATCCTTATGACGACAAACGATTCGGGAGTTCGTTGAAAGAGGATTAATCATGAAAGAAGGAGATGTCGCCACACCTGCAACCGCCAGAAATAGATCACAAATATCGGTACCACACATCACCCCATCCACACCACACGTCCGTCACCACCATCGATCACCCCGTCACCACCTGATTTTGTGACGTCGAGACCTCCACCACCAAAACCCTGACTTATCACTATCATCACCGCCGCACCTCCTCAAACCACCAAAACCGTGACTTACCTCCATCACCACAAAACCGGATCTAAATTGGAACAAAACACAGACCAACACCGGAAAACAGGAACCGCTTACACGAACAGAGGGCAACCAAGAGAGGATGAGGACCGGTGGTGCGGAGACGTAGTCTCGTTGCACCACCACTGTCGTAGAGCTACAACTATCCAGCGTTGTTTGGATAAAGAGAGTTCAAGACTAAAACATCCAATCCCGTCTCGAATAACAAAACCATCACTGGAGACCGACAAAACAAATGTCTGACAACCAAGGAAACAAAACAGAACAACAACAAAAACCAACGAAGGAAAGCCAAACACCACCCAAACAAACATAAGCCTAAAACAAACAACCTCTGATCATGGACCGTCATCAACGATCGGTAGGAACAATCACTACTCTTGCAAGAGCTAAACCGGATGAGACCCAAAATGAATCCACCACCCTCTTGCGGACCCAAGACAAACCGGATCTGGAAAAGAGGAACAACTACCGCCGCGAAATGTAACACTTCGTTTTCCCAACAATGTAAATAATACATATAAATCAGAGTATTCAACGTAAAACGGAATGCCACACTACTTTATAGTATAAATAGAGTAAAGTTACTATTTATTAAAACAACCTTGTCAAAATTCAAATTACATCACAGCGGAAAATTTAATTTCTTTATTCAACAAATTTGGCACTACGGCCTCAACATAACAACATTAATGAAAGTCCTAATTCAAAAGGTTCAACAACATAGTTCATAAGTAATACGCAACAGTGGAAAACAAAACAAGTATCCCCATCCCGTTACATATCAAAGCGACCCTAAGACGACGCACGAGAGAGTCAACTCACATCGGCAGCTAATCCTGGTTATCTGCACGTTACCCACGTAGAGGCAACATTCAAACAGAAGGGGTGAGATTTCACATTCAATAATAATAAGCATATAATTCATCAATGGAATTTAACAACATAAGCAACTTTAACTAAGCAATAATAATACTTCACATATTGTTCAATTATTTCTACTTGACATTAAATCAACGACAACAACTCAACAACTCGACAATGACGACAATGCAATGACCCAACGACAACTTGACTGTGCAGAATGCATGTGGTACCAATCAACGTGTTAGAGCATAGGCTCTCAATTCAACGTGTAGAGCATCAGCTCTTAAATCAACGTGTAGAGCATATGCTCTCAAAACCAACGTTGTATGAATGATTAAACATTCAACAGGGCATGAGCCCCCAACTTTATATGAGTATGCATGGAATCAACAACTTATTCAACAACAACGTACAACATCAACGACTTGACGACATCAACGACAACGACAACAAGAACACAACAACAACTCCACAATATAATTCCATAATATTCATCATCTATGAGCAACATCATATAGCATCATATCAATTAACATAAGCATTCCTATAATAATTCATCAATGTGTACATTCATATAACAATTCATAACTCAAATTATTCATGTTAAACAAAGCCTTTTGAAACTGACAGTATTACCTAAGACTTTCAAGTACACACCGAAGGCTAATCCAAAACAGAAACACGTGGAAACGACACAAGAACATGAAAAAGGTGCACTGCTACTGAACAACTCGCCTCGTGGGCGGACTTACTTGCAGTGGCGAGCTAGGTTACACGCCGTGGCGAGCAGGTGGCGAGCAAACACTGCTCTCTGCCACACTATAGTTCGCCGTGGCGAGTGGATGGCGAGCAAACACTGCTCTCTGTCACGTTGTAGCTCGCCGTGGCGAATTATGACAGACTTATGTCGGGAAGTTCGATTCTTCACCCCAAAAACCCAATTTTCATCAACCCCAATCCCAAATTTGATAGGGAACTCAACCTGTGATGATTCTACGACCTGCACATCAATTATACACAAATTCTATGGACTTTCTACACCATTAACAACCAAATTTCTACCCCATGACCTAATTCCCAAATTCACAAAACAACAACAACTACTACATGCTAAATTCAATTTCAGAATTACATAACCTAAGATTAGAGAATGTTAGTCCCACTCTTACCTTAGATTAAGTGATTGCAAGATTCTACAAGCCCTCCCTTCTCTTGATTCTCCTCTTA
>Ga0315914_1005061_pt1 | contig 19421 bp, 23 predicted proteins | sample MpolenodulesMG_FD_203920 | JGI IMG/M metagenome (GOLD analysis project Ga0315914, IMG submission 203920) | Medicago polymorpha root nodule microbial communities from Los Angeles, California, United States - elongated nodules | ecosystem: Host-associated > Plants > Roots > Nodule | place: USA... | reverse complement strand
CTTTGCTCTTGAACTTGTTCAATCAGAATCTTTAAGAATAGTACTTTGATTATGGATCCTGTACACTTGAACAAATTGTTTAGCATATCCAATTGATTATTTTTAATACCTTGTTATTGTCAAAACTTAATAAGTGGCTTGTGAAACACCCTTTGTTCCAACATCCTCCTCTGAGGGATCTATCTTTACTTTGCTACTTCTTAGTCTTTTGGCCACACTCCCACTATATTTCCTTCCCAGTGGAATGTCATCTGAATCCATATCATCAACATCCACCACATTTTCTTCATCTTTTTCAATAGACATATCCTCGTCAAGGTCAGTCTCCACATCAGTCTGTTCTGCTCCAGTCTGTTTTTCATCTTCAGAAGAAGAGTTCAAGGTAGTATCGCCAGATACTAGTTCCTTTTCAGAATCATTCTCATGAGCAGATTCATCTTTATCAGGAGATGCAGCATCATCATGTTGTTTTTCCTGTTGGTCCAAGGATGTTCCAACATCCAGCACAACATCATTTCAATCATCAACTTTCTCAAGAGACAGTTGATCAGTGTCTTTACCCGTACTCTCATCACCGGTTTTCGATTCATCAAGGTCCATATTCTTGGTACTCTTAATAGCAACATTCAAGTCTTCTAAACTTAGGTTTTTGCAAGATTCAGATATTTCAACAGTTAGGGTTTTATCAGGATTACCTTTCTCATTAGCTGAAGTCGCAACATCAGTAGCAATATTGAGTTTTTCTTCAACATCTGCATCCTTGAGATCTTTCACAGAAGTTCCAACACTTGGTTCAACAACAGTGGATATGAAAGGGTTCTCTTTCTTGTACAGAACAGTCATGCTTAATGCAATCTTTGATTCACCCCTTTTTGACTTCTTTGTCTTAGTGGAAGGCTTTGTAGTATTTCCTTTTTTTGATTTTTCAGAAGAGATTGCTGTGATGGGGTTTATCACTTTGGGAATGGAAGGACTTGTTTCGAGAGGTTCAGAGACAACTTTCTCTTTGGTGGTCTGAGGGTTGTTTTTGAAAATCATGGTGATTTGGTTGTTTTGACAAAAACTGCTAGCCAAGCGAGGAAGGAAGAGTCGCAAAGGAATAGGGAGAATACGAAAGATGTTTCTGAAGTTGGATAAAGAGAAAGGCAAGACAATGATAGGGGGGAAGTTATTACGTGTGGTTGGTTGTTTTAGGGAGGTTAGAGAAACTTGTCCTAGATTGGCATGCATTAAGGAAATAGGCTTATGCTCACATAACTGACACACTTTTTGTAGCATAATGTCCAATTTACCCTTCATATCCATAGGCTGCCTGTCATTCAAGACTCTTGAGTGAAAACTTCCTAATTGTACCCTGATCTCACTATTATTACAAGTCGTTGTGTTCTCCTTAAAAAATACACTTACAGTATGATTTTTGATATAACATTGATTTATCCAAGCACACAGGATAATAATCTTTGGGACAACACATATGCTCAAGTTGATATAGCCCAATGTTAGAACATTTTGTTCAACATTACATTTTATTAATATCTCCTCCATTCTTACAGGTTTTGAGACTTTTCCATCAACTCCTGTGAGCTTACCCTTAGCAGTATATTGGAACACACAATTACTTTTCTCTGAAATCATAACTTGATTATATTCAGTTAGTTTCTCCGTCTGGTGTTGGCTAAGAGGAATCCCCAAGTAACAATTACCTTCAGATTTGATACCTCTCATTATTACTTCCCTTTTCTCATTAGTCACAAGACACACTGATTTGTTGAAGTTCACACTCATCCCATTATCACATAGTTGACTTATACTGATCAAAATAGAGATTAGACCTTTTTCCCATAGTATATTGTGAAGTCTTGGTTTCCACACTCTCTAAACATTTATTACATCTGGTCTCTGTGTCTTTTGATGATGTTGATCTGGAAATCCATACACTTTATAGCAGAAAGATCTGATATGATCCTCTTTCTTAGTTTCACACATCCTAGAGCCAGATACCTTATCTTCATTAGAGCTTCGATGTTCCTCAGGGTGTTGCAACGTTATTATATTTTCAGAAAGATCATTTGCTCCTGTGGAAACTACAAATTTGATATTCCTGTCAGATTCCCCTTTAGTTTGCCCTTCAAAACTTTTATCCAAAACCTCAGTCTCAGTGGTTATCACATTTACTAGCTTCATAACCTGACTCATTTGAGATTTCAGAAGATTCACCTCATTTTTGAGTTCAGAGACTTTTGCAAAGTGGCCCCTCCTTTATTCCTCTAGTTGATAGGTGATACCTTTCTGCTCCTCAAGTTGCTTGCAGATGTCAGTATTTTTGTTATTCAGGTTTCTATAAGTAACAACTAGTTCATTATAAGCAAAATTTTCATCACATGAGTTATTATCAGAAGAAATTCTACCAGTCATAGCAGCAACATGTTTGCTAGAATCTCTCTCCCCATCTCCTTCAGATTCATCATCATCATACCATGAAACAGTTAATCTTTTCTTTTGTTTCTTAAGATAAGTAGCACATTCTGTTCTAATGTGACCATATCCTTCACATTTATGACATTCAACACCTTTGTATTGAGAATTTTTCTCATCAGACCTTGCCATCTTCTCCTGGCTTAGTTGATTATCAATGTTAGACCTGATGTTCTGACCATTTGTCTTAGGCCTTCTGTCAAGCTGTTTGAAGATCTTCTTGAACTATCTCCTAAGAAGTGCTAGTGACTCTGACATGTCTTCATTATCTTCATGATTTCCTTTTGTTTCATCAGAGTCAACACTCGAAGTAAAAGCAATCCCCTTGCCTTTCTTATTAGTCTTGCTATTGATAGTGATTTCAAAATTTTGCAGAGACCCTATCAATTCATCAACCTTCAGACTTGAGATATCCTGAGCCTCCTCAATAGCAGTAACTTTCATGTTAAACCTCTTAGATAGAGATCTGAGGATCTTTCTCACAAGTTTTTCATCAGAGATTTTCTCTCCAAGTGAGTCAAATGCATTGGAAATATCAAGAATATTTAGGTAATAGTCATGTATGTTTTCATCCTCCAGCATTCTTAAATTTTCAAATTTAGTAGTAAAAAGTTGCAGTCTTGCACTTTTTACCTTAGTTGTACCTTCATGTGCAGTTTGAAGAATCTCCCATGCATCCTTAGCCACAATGCATTGTTTAAACAATCTGAACATATTCTTGTCTACCCCATTGAATAAGACATTCAATGCTTTGGAGTTTCCAAGAGCCAGTTCATCTTCAGCATCAGTCCATTCTTCTTCTGGTTTCAAGACAGTTGTCCTGTTACCATCTGCATCAAGTGCCACAGGATGTTCCCAACCTTTCAGAACTGCCTTCCATGTTCTGTTGTCAATTGATTTAAGAAAAGCACTCATACGTGATTTCCAATTGTCATAATTTGACTCATCCAAGAGAGGTGGTCTATTCACAAATCCTCATTCCTTGTCAATCAGGCTAGAATGAAACTTCCCTGGAGCTCACCCTAAAACAAGCAGGGTGCCTGCTCTGATGCCAATTGAAATTCTAACACACTTGTTTTAATATGTTATGTCAGATGTTTCGACGTTTGCAATGTTCTGGTTAATGTTTCAACATCACCTAATAAACAGAAATAAAAACAAGAAAAATAAATGAGAAGAAAGTAAAGAACACATAGATTTTGTTGACCCAGTTCGGTGACAAACACACCTACTCTAGGGGCTACCAAGCCAGGAAGGAAATCCACTAGTGTAGTCCTTATTCTAAAGCTCTCAGCAAACTCCTCGTCTACAATAAAGACCTAGGACCTACCCGTATTGATTTCTACCTAGGAACTCCTAGATCTGAGATCCCTCACTATCCTAATGGTCAGTCACAACTCCTGTGACCTATCAGACCTAAACACAAACTCAAGGATGAAGTTACCTTCAAACACAAACAACTAACACCTTGTTTCGCAACTTCGTTGTAGTACACAAGAGTATCAAACTCACACACACAGTCCTAAACAAGTATCACAGGCGATACAAGAAAGGCTCATAAAAGGTTCTAAACTTGCAAAATTCACCAAAACAACTTCAAAATTCAAACTTTTTTCACCTTCAAAGGTCATAATTTGAAGTTGTTTTGGTGATTGTTGTTTTTTATGAGAGGCGAAAAAGGTTTGAAATTGAAGTGATTTTGGTGATTGTTGTTGTTTTTGAAGAATTTGATTCTCAATGGCTGTTGAGGAATCTAGGCAAGTGATTCCTGAGTTAGAAAGAGAGGAGAATTTATTTGTTGCGGGAGAAAATAATGAAATGGGAGGAAGATTAAACGATGATTTGTGGGTTGTTGTTTATGTGATAGGTTTGTATTTGTTGATGATGTGTTGAATGAATGTGGGTTGGATGTTGATGATGATGAATGTGGGTTGCTGTGTTGTGTGTGTCGCTGGAGAAGAAGAGAAAATTAATTAGGATTTTTAATTCTTTTTTTAATTTATTTAATTTAAAAATTAATTTTTTGGTTTTTTAAATTTTTTAATTAATTAATTACAAACGTAGGCGTTGAATAAGTCAAAATTGACCAAAAGGACCAAAGATGCAAATGGGCTAAATCTCAGGGGGCCAAAATTGTAGTTTTTGTACTTAGAGGGCCAAAATTGCAAGTTTTTCAAAGTTAAGGGGGGAAAAGTGCACTTTAGCCTAAATAATAAGGTCTACCTAAAGAAATTTGATGCTAAGGCCCAAAGAGGAATCTTTTTAGGTTACTTTGAAAGGTCAAAGACATACATAGTGTATAATTCCGAAACACAATGTGTTGAAGAATCAATGCACATCAAATTTGATGACAAAGAGCCTGGAAATGAAACTCCAGAGCAAGGTGAAAGTTTTGCAGATATATAGGTACCTGAAGATTCTTCAGAGCCTGACCAGACTCCAGAGTCTGATGAGAGTCCAGAAGCTGAACCCGCTCCAGAAGCTCAAAATGAAGTAGCTTCTGATTAATCTCAAGATGGTTCTCAGCAAGCTAATCAATCAAAGAATACATTCAAGTACAAGTCTTCACATCAAGGGGATCTGACCATTGGAAACAAAGAGAGTCCTAGAAGAACAAGATTATATTTCAGACAAGAAGAGTCTATGATGGGATTGTTATCAGTGATAGAGCCTTCTACTATTGATGAAGCACTTTCAGATGATGGATGGATATTAGCAATGCATAAAGAACTCAATCAATTTCAAAGAAATGATGTATGGGATCTGGTACCCAAGTCTCAACATAAAAACATTATTGTAACAAAATGGGTATTCAGAAACAAGCTCAATGAACAGGGGGAAGTAGTCAGAAACAAAGCCAGACTTGTTTCTCAAGGTTACAATCAACAAGAAGACATTGATTAGACTGAAACATTTGCTCCAGTTACAAGATTGGAAGCAATCAGGTTACTTCTATCCTATGCAGTTTATCACGGCATTATATTATATCAAATGGATGTTAAGAGCATTCCTCAATTGTGTCATATCTGAAGAAGTGCATGTCAAACAACCTCCAGGTTTTGAGGATCTAAAGTATCCTGACCATGTTTATAAACTAAAGAAATCATTGTATGGTCTTAAACAAGCTCCTAGAGCCTGATATGATAGACTGAGTAATTTCTTGATTGAAAATGATTTTAAAAGAGGTTAGGTTGATACAACACTCTTCAGAAGGACTATTGAGAAAGACATTCTTGTTGAGAAAATTTATGTTGATGATATAATATTTGGTTCTACTAATGCCTCTCTTTGCAAGGAATTTTCTAAGTTAATGCAAGATGAGTTTGAAATGAGCATGATGGGGGAATTGAAGTTCTTTCATGGAATTCAAATCAACCAATGCAAGGATGGAGTGTATGTTCATCAGTCAAAATACACTAAGGAGCTTTTGAAGAAGTTCAATCTTGAGAATTGTAAAGAGATGAACACACCAATGCATCCAACCTGCACCTTAAGCAAAGAAGATACAAGATCAAAGGTTGATCAGAAGCATTACAGAGGTATGATAGGTTCTTTGTTATATCTCACTACATCTAGACCAGATATTTTGTTCAACGTATGCTTGTGTGCAAGATTCCAGTCAGATCCTAGAGAATCGCACTTAACAGTTGTTAAGAGAATCTTTAGATATCTGAAAGGAACGACTAATCTTGGACTCCTTTATAGGAAATCCTTTGATTATAAGTTGGTTAGATTCTATGATGATGATTATGCTGGTGACAGGATTGAAAGAAAATCAACCAGTGGAAACTGTCAATTTCTTGGTGAGAATTTGATATCATGGGCTAGCAAAAGACAAGCAACCATTGTTATGTCTACAGCGAAAGCAGGATACATCTCAGCTGCAAGTTGTTGTACACAACTACTTTGGATTAAACATCAAGTTGTTGTACACAACTACTTCTATTAAAGCGATAATACACGCGAATAAAGCATTTATTCAAGAAATAGACGTCACGTCACCAAAAATCTTCCAAAAATTTAACATGCATAAATATTCAAACAACTACGCAGCGGATATAAATCATACATCACTAAAGTATGCATATCATAAACTCCAAATACATCAATACATAAAATCTCCAAAACCCGACAAATGGGCAAAATCTCCATAACATAAATAAATCCAGAGAATCATAAAGACTGACAACTAATCAAAGCTTAATCTAAGACTCTAACGGATAAACAGAGGAAGCTCCCGCTATCCTCAAGCAACTCACCAAGAAAGCAATCAAACTAATCATGCACGCCGTCTACCCATTCATACAAATAGGTAGGCGGTCCACCACAGACCACTGGGGGTTAGCTTCACATCAATCATCAACCATAAATAATCATAAACATTCAAGGTTCTCATGCATAACACATATACACACTCATCCCTCCTAGAATATTTAACATCACATGAATATTGTCCCACATTCCTAATTTCTTACTTATAAGTGTTAACCCATCTTGCTATACTTAACCTAGTATGTTACGTCACGGTACCAAAGACGATGTCATGGAAATATTATGTTATGGTACAGTACCAACGTCTATGCTTCTTAATATTATAAAATACTATATGACAATCATGACATTGATCTAAACTATTTTGTTACCTATTACCATCATCTCTTACTTATAAATGTTAACACGTCTCGCTATACTTAACCTAATTTTAACCTAATTTTTCCCTCCACACTTTCTTACTTATAATTGACAACCCATCTCACTATACTTAACTTAATTTTAACCTAATTTTTCCCTCCACACTTTTGCATTTAATGTTTATCTAAAGTAAAATATAATAATTATATGCTATTGTTTTGGAAAGGAATAACCGTTAACCCGTCTCGCTATATCTCATACTAATAAATGTTATCCCGTCTCGCTATACTTAACCTAATTTTAACCTAATTTTTCCCTCCAGACTTTTGCATTTAATGTTTATCTAAAATAAAATAAAATTATGTTCCTAATCAGATGTTAGTTTTTTGGAAAGGAATAACTGTTAACCCTCTTGCATCTCTTACTTATAAATGTTAACCAGTCTCGCTATACTTAACCTAATTTTAACCTAATTTTTCCCTCCATACTTTTGCATTTAATGTTTATCAAAAAAGTAAAATAAAATTATATTCCTTATTATATGCTATATTTTTGGAAAGGAATAACCGTTAACCTGTCTCGCTATACTTAACCTATTATGTTACGTTATGGTACCAAGGACGATGTCATGGAAATATTATGTTATGGTACAATACCAACGTCTATGCTTCTTAATATTATGAAATACTATATGACATTCATCTAAACTATTTTGTTACCTATAACTGTCATCTCTTACTTATAAATGTTAACCCGTCGCACTATACTTAACTTAAATTTCCCTCTACACTTTCTTACTTATAAATGTTAACCCGTCTCGCTATACTTAACTAATTTTAACCTAATTTTTCCATCCACACTTTTGCATTTAATGTTTATCTAAAATAAAATAAAATTATGTTCCTAATCATATGCTATTTTTTTTGGAAAGGAATAACCGTTAACCCGTCTTGCATCTCTTACTTATCTTTATTTATTAATTTTATTAGGTCTGCAACAACTTAACCTAATAATTTCCCTTTAAAATGCTGCATTAGGTTAGCAACAATTTAACCTAAAAAATTCCATCTAAAATGCAGCGCAAAAATTTAACGTAACAAATTACCTCTAAAATGCCGCAATCCCTAATATTTCTCCTCACTGATGAGCTTTTCATTCCTATCATGTTGTGTCATCGTTTGTATATATCTATTGTTTATGTAGACTTTATTTTTGACAAGTTGTTGTACACTTATTTAATACGTTTACAAACATAATACCCTAATTTCCATGCAAACTCGACTACCCTAATTTCCAGGCAAACTCGGCTATATATAGCAAACCCTTAACCGTGTTTCTCTCAAAAAAAAAAAACCTAAATCGTGGTAAATTACACAGACAGCAAAAGAATCATATATTTTTATTTTTTGATTTTTGCAAATGGAAGGACATGACCTCCTTACAACCTTCCTCTCATACCACTGCTTAACTAATATTCTAATTTAACATGCATTTTATCAATATGCATGTGTTGTTAAGAATTGGAATATCCTTTTTGCGTTTTTTGTTTTTAGTTTGAGATGTTTACACCAATTTTGACAGTCTTCCTATTTAGTTTTGTCGCAATTTCTTGGTCTATTTATCTAAGGATTCAGACTGTGTTATGTAATGTCATGTTTTTTGAACTTAATCTGAATTTTGTTTCGTTCAAAACCTTATTCTGCTGTTAGCCTTTATTTCCTATGCATACTTTTATTATTTCTTTTTTTGCAAGCAAAGTTGTGCAACTGTGAATGAATATTGAGGTGAGAATCACCTTTCCTTGGATCGAATTGCATATAGAGGAAGGGGAAAGTGATTCTGCAACAGTACTTGGCGGTTGTTTGTTTTGTTAAATAAGTTCTCATTTATTTCACTGGTGGTCATTGTTTTTAACTAATAATATCATCATCAATTTAATTGTATTTTTTTTTGTTGAGCAAATCATCAATTTAATTGTATTAATAATTAAATACATGGCAATGTACTAAAATTTTCATATTTCTTTACCAAATTATTGATAGGATTAGGGAATTTTCTTTTATAATATTTTCATATTTTATACATTATATGAAGTGTTTTATTTTGTCTACTATGGATTATCACCTGTTCTTTTTTTCACCATTACCAATTATATATTGCATTTTATTATTCGTATGTCAATCCCTTAACAATAAACCCGTGTGATGCACAGGTCAACATTCTAATAAATGTTAACCCATCTCGCTATACTTAACCTAATTTTAACCTAATTTTTCCCTCCACACTTTTGCATTTCATGTTTATCTAAAAAGTAAAATAAAATTATGTTCCTAATTATATGCTATTTTTTTGGAAAGGAATAACCGTTAACCTGTCTCACTATACTTAACCTAATTTCTTACTTATAAATGTTAACTCGTCTCGCTATACTTAACCTATTATGTTACGTTACGCTATTAAGGACAATGTCATGGAAATATTATGTTATGGTACAGTACCAACGTCTATGCTTCTTAATGTTATGAAATACTATATGACAATCATGACATTCATCTAAACTATTTTGTTACCTATTATCGTCATCTCTTACTTATAAATATTAACTCGTCTCACTATACTTAACCTAATTTTAACCTAATTTTTTCCTCCACACTTTCTTACTTATAAATGTTAACCCGTCTCGCTATACTTAACCTAATTTTTCCATCTACACTTTTGCATTTAATGTTTATCTAAAGTAAAATAAAATTATCTTCCTAATTATATGCTATTTTTTTGGAAAGGAATAACTGTTAACCCGTATCGCTATATCTCTTACTTATAAATGTTAACCCGTCTCGCTATACTTAACCTAATTTTTCCACCCACACTTTTGCATTTAATGTTTATCTAAAGTAAAATAAAATAATGTTCCTAATTATAAGTTATTTTTTTGAAAAGGAATAACCGTTAACCCGTCTCGCTATACTTAACCTAATCTCTCACGATGTTAACCCGTCTTGCAATTTTTAACCTAATTTTTCCCTCCACACAGTTTCTTACCAACGTCTATGCTTCTTAATATTATGAAATACTATATGACAATCATGGCATTCATCTAAACTATTTTGTCACCTATTACCGTTAAATATTACCTTCGATATGACCCGTGCGTTAGCACGGGTCGATGGTCTAGTATTATTATATTTACTTCCTTAACTAATGCCCTGAAAGCACCGGTTAATATTTTTTTTTTTAATGTAAAGTATGTAAGTTTTTCCTCCTCAAGCCGAAAAATACAACAGTTTACTTCTTTTCAAATATTTCTTTAACTAGTGTCCTGAAAGTACCGGTTAATATTTCCTTTTTTTTTAATGTACAGTACGTAAGTTTTTCCTCCTGAAGCCGAAAAATACAACAGGTTATTTCTTTTCAAATATTCCACATATACGAGAGCCAAATAATCTTCAAACCAAACAAACATGTTTAGAGAAACCTCTTAAACGACAAAAATGTGCAAGACTCTTAAAAAAAAAAAAAAAGTGCAAGATGAACGGAAAGGTCACTCTAGTTTACTGTAACAAAGTATGATCAATTTGAAAAAATAAATAAAAAATTCTACCAAAAAAAATGATCAAATTTAACGAATAAAATGATCCACATCTGAAAATGAGTCGAGTCGCGCCGAACCTGTATGAGCTCGAGTCGACTCAATAAGAATTGGTTCGGCTCGAAACTCGACTCGAGTTCGAAACGAACCTTTTTTTAACTCGAGTTTGACTCGTTTAAAGTTCACGAACAACTCGGTTCGGCTCGTTAGGTTCAACTGGTAAATCTACTCTTTTAGTTAACACAAAAACAAGATAATGATTAAAGTAGTTTAAGCTTCTTTGTTAATGGCCACCTTTGTTCTTCATTCATTCTTCAAAATTGCAGAGTTTGAACAAAAGAAAATCTTCCAAGCTACCTCCTCTAAAATTGATTTTATTACATTTTCCTCCATCAAATTTTATACTTACTACTGATTTTGATTAGGTTTTGAGCTATTGTCATTTGAATGGAAAATTGAGAATTATTTTACGATACATGCTAAAATAGATTAAAAGTGAAGATGAAAATTTTTTGAAGGACTAAAAGTTGAAGGAAAATTTTAGAGTGAGTAAATCGAAAAGTTCATATATTTATAGGGATAAAATATATATATTTAACCTATATATATATATATATATATACACACAAACTTAGTGGTGCGAGAGCATACGACGAATACGTTAATTGCCTAATTTTACTTCCAACTACCATGTATTATTTTTATTTTTTTTGATGGAAACTACCATGTATTCGTTAATAGGACTATTATATACACACACAAAATCATGACATATGGTGGCAGTTAATACGTCCCTTTCACTTTTATTGTCTTATTTGGTTTCTTTTCGCTTATTTTCTTTTGGATCATACGTACCTCGCAAAACGGTCAATGTCGTTGAATTTCTAAAAAATAGATTAATAGTGGATGTTTACCATTTTTATTAAAATAAAATATTTCACAAAAGAACAAATAAAAAATAAACAAATACTTTTAGTCAAAAATAAAGAATAAAGATAATATTTATTAAAATACACCAAAAATTGGAGGATGTTGTTGGACTTGACCTAACGTTCCTCATAAAATACAAAATTTTACGGACTAATATAGTATCCAAGAATTATTGTTGATTTGAAAAATAATTTGACGTCAAATTAAAAAAACGCGATGAGAGAGAGAGAGAGTGGCGAGAAAACCAGCGGCGCCCAGCCTAGGATTATCCCTTGGCAACCGCGTCGGAACTTATCTCCGGCAGAGAGATACACTGGGGGGAATGAATGGGGTCCAGCCAGGGTGGCCGAAAATGGGGGATATGGGAGATTGGTCTGTGGTTAGGTCTAGGAAGAGGAAAGCGACGCAATCGGAGGATCGAAGATGGGATAGGTCAAGGGTATCGGCACAACAAGGAGGATTGGTTCAGGCTAGGGTTCAAAATCGACAATCAATGGATGAGGAAGATGAGATTTCTTGGTAGCTTTCAAGGTTTCGACATGATGATACTTCTAAGGAAGATGGTAGGGTTTCCAAATATGCCGGGTGATTCTTCGTTATAAATTCAACAAAGGTTGGAGGATGCAGGATTTAATAATGTCGTTGTAACTCCAATGGAGAGTGATAGGGTGTTTCTTCATTGCAGCGTGGGAGAGGACATTTGGCATGTTTTCAATGAGGCCTTAGATTTTTTCGGAATGTTGTTTTCTGACTTGCATAAATGGTCGTCAGAGGATGTTAGGTACGAACGTGGAGCATGGATCCGTGTGTTGTGGCACTCCTGTTCATACTTGGAATGAGTTGTTTTCAAGTTGTGTGTTTCGGGGTGTGGAAGATTTATTCGGTCTGATGATTGCACGATGGATAAGGCAAGGTTGGATTTTGCACGAGTTCTTATATCGACTTCATTTTTAGAGGTGATTAACACAACATATGAAGTGTTTATTGATGGTTGCAAGCATTCGATCAAATTGGTGGAGGAGTGAGGTTGCAACCTAGGGGAAATGCTTTTTTGTCGGAAGAGGAGACTGAGTCCAGAACGAAAGCGTTATCAAAACAAAATGACGCTCCCGGCATGGAAGAGGTGCAAGGGGAGTTGGATGATGTGGTGAATGATCTTAATAAAGAATGGAGCAAACTAGACGAGCAGCCGGAAGAGAATGAGATTGATGCAGCCATGGTTAGTGTGCATGCCAATACGATTGTGATGCGAGGGACTTCGGTTCAGATGGAACAACAATCACCAAATCCAGCAACTAAGATGCTGCATGTCCATCAAGACATGTCTAGTTACATTAAACATCACAACAACGCGGACGTGCTTTTGATGAGTTTGTTGAAGGGAACTTTGGTTCCATCTTGCTCATGTCCTTTGTTGGAGGGCCGGTCTAGAAATCAAGGGCCTTGGAGAATTGCTAAACTCAATCAATTTCATGTCGGTGTTTGTGTTTATGACAACATAAGGAAATCTAACAATTCTGCTCAGCTCATATCCAAACCTTTATCTTCATTTTAGCCGAAATTAAAGAAGAAGGTTGGAGTTTCACTTAATCATTATGTTGGTTTCTTAAAGCGTATTGCAAGAATGCCTAAGAAGGACAAGAAGGCGATTTTAAAAGTTTTAAAGAAACAGGCGCGCAAGAGGAAAGAGGTATCTAATGCTTCAAATGTCGTGGTTAATTCAAACTCTAATTCTTCTAATAATTCAAGTTCGTCAATGAACAAAGATTGGGAAAATTGGGTGTTACTTCATGGTAAGAAGGATGTCGTGGTGGAGGATGTGTGGGGTACAGGTAAGGCGTTGGGGGTGAAGTATAAAAGGGACAAAATGAATAGGTTTAACTTGTTGTCGAGGGCGGGGAGATGAGAGTGAAGGGCAGAGGGAGTGAGTTCATTGGCGGATGGGAGAGTAAGATGGAGGGGGGGTGTTGGTGAGGGGAGTTAGGGTTTGGTTGAGTGTGCGTTGGTGGGGGAGGAGTGGGGATTCAATGAAGGTTGTTTCTTATAATTCCAGGGGTCTTGGTGGTGTTGAGAAGAAGGCGGAGGTTTGTCGTTTAGTTCAAGAAAATCATCCTTTTGTGTTGTGTCTGCAGGAGTCTAAGATGAGTGTGGTTGATGATTTTTTTATTAAGACTCTGTGGGGGAGTGTTCCTTGTGGGTATTCTTACCAATCTTACGTTGGTGCTTCCGGTGGATTGGTAACTGTTTGGGATACTTTCGTTGTGGATGTCTGGTATTCTGTGAGTTTTCGACATGTGCTTGTAATTAAAGGATGGGTGATTCCAATTTGCCAAGAGTTTATTATTGTCAATGTGTATGATCCATGTGACACGACGACGAAACAGGTGCTTTGGGCACGTCTGACAGATTTTGTTCAAAACAACGGTGATGCCAGTTTATGTGTTTGCGGCGACTTTAACTCAGTTTGTGCGGCAGACGAGAGAAGGGGCAGGAGCATTGTTTTCATCAAGTGGATGCAGATAATTTTAATAATTTTATCGATGACTGTTTGTTGATAGATCTTCCGATTTGTGGCCAGTTATTTACTTGGTATCGCGGTGATGGTATCTCGATGAGTCGCTTGGATAGATTTTTGTTGTTGAAAAATGGTTTGAGGTTTGGTCGAATTATGTTCAGGTGGCGCATCAGTAGGGTCTTTCTGATCATGTCCCGTTTGTGCTACATGTGGAGGATGCTAATTAGGGACCTCGACCTCTTTGTATGATGAAATGTTGGGAATAATATCCTGGTTATGCTGAATTTGTCCGTGAAAAGTTGAGTTATTTCTCTTTGGATGGTTGGGGTGGCTATGTTCTGAAACAGAAGCTTAAAATGATAAAATTTTGTTTAAAAGCCTGGCATCAGCAACATTCCAAGAATTTAGACGGGAAGATTTTAGATGTGAAGAATCAGATTTCTTCCCTCGACATCAAAGGGGAGGAGGTCGTGCTTCAAGATGATGAGATTAAGGAGCTTCACGACGTATCTGCTAACTTGCATTCCATGGCTCGAGTGCAGACAAGCATGAATTGGTAGAAGGCGAGGGTGACTTGGTTACAAGAAGGTGAAGCAAATTCAAAATTCTTTCTTGATATGATGTTAAATAGACAACGACGTAATTCTATTCATCTGGTTCATGTTGACAGTGTTCTAGTTGAAGGAGTGCAGAATATTAGATCAGCGGTTTTTAACCACTTTTCTACTCATTTTAGATCCCTGGATGTTAATAGGTTGGGGTGGAGGATCTAAATTTCTGAAAACTAACTCATGCTCAGTCAGGTAATCTTGTGCGCCCTTTTTCCCTGGATGAGATCAGACAGGCAGTTTGGGATTGTGATAATTTCAAGAGTCCCGGGCCGGATGGGATCAACTTTGGTTTCATTAAAGAATTTTGGCAAGAATTGAAAGATGACTTTATGAGGTTTTTGACGGAATTTCATCGTAATGGGAAGTTGACGAAAGGAGTAAATTCAATGCTTATTGTTTTGATTCCAAAAGCGGTCAGTCCTCAAAGGCTTGTTGACTATCGCCCCATTACCTTGATGGGTTGCATGTATAAGGTATTGGCAAAGGTTCTTGCTAACATGTTACGCACAGTCATTGTAGTGTTGTTTCTGATTCATAGTCAACTTTATTTATTGGAAAACAGATTCTTGATGGTATTCTTATTGCTAATGAGGCGGTGGATGAAGCTAGGCGCATGCACAAGGAATTGCTTTTGTTTAAAGTGGATTTCAAAAAGGCTTATGACTGGGTGGACCTTAATTATCTAAACTCGGACATGGTCAACATGAACTTTCCGACCCTTTGGCGAAAGTGGATTCTTGAATGTGTTGGAGCGGCAACCGCATCGGTCCTTGTAAATGGGTACCCTACTGAGGAATTTTCTATCGAAAGGGGGCTCTGGCAAGGGGACCCTCTCTCACCTTTTTTTTATTATTGTTGGTGGCTGAAGGGTTTAACATTTTGATGAAATCTATGGTGAGCAATAATTTATTTCGTCCGTATGGTGTTGGCGGTCAGGGCGAGGTGCAGTTGTCTCACCTTCAGTTTGCGGATGATAGTCTAATTATTGGGGAAAAGTGCTGGTTAAATGTGCGCTCTATACGGGCAATGTTGATGTTGTTTGAAGAGGTATCCAAGATGAAGGTTAATTTCCACAAAAGTATGCTGACAGGTGTTAACATTTCTCAAACATGGTTATCAAAAGCTACATCTATTATGAATTGTAGAAACGGTACTATTCCTTTCGTTTACTTGGGGTTGCATATCGGTGGGGATGGTAGAAAAATTAGTTTTTGAAAACCTGTGATTGACTGTATTATTGCTCGATTGTCGTTGTGGAATAATAAGTTTCTTACTTTTGGTGGTCGTCTGATACTTCTGAAGTATGTCTTGTCCTCTCTTCCGATTTACTTTCTTTCCTTCTTCAAGGCTCCCACATGTATAATTTCTTCTATCAAATCTATATTTAAAAGTGTTTTTTTTATGGGGGGGTTGTTAGGTTTCTAAAAAAATTGCTTGGATTAAATGGGGTTCTGTGTGTTTGCCAAATGGAAAAAGCTGAATTCCTTCTTATGGTTGTCATCGAATCAAGTTCCGATTGCTTTTTATTATCATGATTGGTGGCGACACTCGCTCCTTTGTATGGATGTTATGTAATCTTTTTATTTTTTTCTGGTTGTCGACGACCTCGTGTTAGATGTTATTGACATTGTAACAAATATTGTGCAATTCACCACTTTTAGCACATCTTGTACGGGGTGAATCACTTTTGGTTTGAGCAATATATTCCATTTTAATTCGTTAAAAAGAAATATAATACATCCAAATAAAATTACATGACTAGAATTTTATAGTACAATATTAAGCCTATATTCTCTCTCTTTCACAAATATGTAAAAAAAAATCACATTACCATGTGGCATAATTGAATTAGTAAATATCATGAGATATTATATTACTGAAGTGTAATCCTTATCGAGGTGAGCAATTCTTTTTAGACACCAACCAAATCATCAAAATAAAATAAAAAAATTGAAAAGAAACAAAATTTCTCTTTCTTCTTAACAATGACCCCGGTGTTTAAAACAAATTTATATTTGTACATAAAAAAAAAAAATTGTATTTAATTGACTTGGCGTCAATTATTCATGTTTCTTATTCCAATGACTTGGGCGGGTGTTTAAAATAATGTATTTTTTTGTATATCAGCACCTAAAAAATTATATTTGATTGACTTGGTGTAAGGGTTGAATATGTTTTTAATCTCTGCAAAATTATAAGCTTTTACGTTTAGTTTCTACAAAAAAAAAATTCACTTTTAGTTCATATTTACATTTAATAGGGACTATTTTGGATGACTAAAAGTGCTCATTTTTTGTAAAATGTTTTTAAAATAGGGACTTTTCTTACAAACTACAATATTATAGAGAACTAAAATTACCATCAAAATTTTATAGGAACTAAACTTAAAAACTTAAAATTACCTATTATTCATTCAATACCATCAGAGGTATAAAGAAAGAGTTGTGATAGACGTCATAAATTAACGAAGTGACAGAAAATTAGAGATAAGGAAAAATGAGATGTAAAATAAAATATTTAAGTGACTTCTGATTTTCAGACCTGCAGTCTTGCCTAGTCTGAGGCTTGAACACCTGTAAATGGAGATAAACTGACGCTTTTGTCGAGTTGGTTGATAGTGTGATGAGCAGGTATGGACAAGATGATATGGATAATGGAGGATATTATTTTGAGGAGAAGGATAGGTCCTAACATCAGAAAATGCCTACAAAAGATTGTTGATGGACACTTCACAGCAACGGTGAAGGTGTCGGGTGTAACGACCTGATTTTACGATTTTATTTATTTAATTGCTTTATTACTTATTTAATTGTTTGGTGTTTTATATTTGTTGATTATTTGGATTTTAGAGATATTAAGGGTATTTTGGTACTTTTGGGTATGAAGAGTTATTTCATGAGGATTGGTAGTAACTTGGGCTAATTAATAGAATAGTGTTGTATGAGTAATATTGAGGGTTTTAATGAAGTGATTGTGTAGTAACATTTTGTGAGTGATAGAAAGTTACTACGTCCATTAGTGAGTGTGACTAAGCGAATGAGTATATAAGAGGGTAGCCTTTGTGAAAATTAGGTTAAGAGCTCATTTGTTCATTTTGAGAAAAGAGGCATCGAGAGAGAAAGTGAGAGAAAGAGGTAGAAGAGGAGAATTCAAGAGAAATGGAGACCTAGCTTGGGGGAAAGCTCAAGAGTGAAATTAGAGTGAAGATTAAAGTTGCTTTTGAAGATTAAGGTAAGAGGAAAAGTTTATATTTACCATTAAGTGATTATGAGTGATAGAGTGGTTATGGGTTATGTTTGATTATGTGATTTTCATGAAATTTGTGTTATGATAAGTTGATTTTCGTGCTTAATGATATGCTAATTATGAGTATGATGAACTTTGTGAATTTCAGTTGTTTTATGTGCTTAAACTCATATTTGATGGTATAGATAATTTGTTCTTTATATTTTGACTTAAAGGTGTGAAAATTGTGTTGTTGTTGTTGTTGTTGTTGTTGTTGTTGTTTGTTGAAGAATTCATGATTTATATTCTTTCTATGTTAATGGGTATATGAAAGTGATTTAATTTGTTGGAACAATATGTGTTTAACGTTACCCTTTGAGTTTTGATGATAACAAGGTATTAAAAATTTCAATTGGATATGCTAATATTTGTTCAAGTGTGCAAGACCATAAACAAAAATTTAAGTGTCTTTATATAAAGATTAGGTTATGGAAGAACCAATGAGAGCAATGGAATTTACAAAAAGGAAGCTTATGTTACAAGATAGAGTTTGAAGAAGATAGCATCTGAAGACAATTAGAACAGCTCATCAGAAGCAGTTCATCAGAAGCTGTCTAGCAGAAGCTGACGTCATCAGAAGCTGAAGATCATCAGAAGTTGAAGATTGGAAGCTCAGTTTGTCAAATGTTGTTATTCTCATGCATATGATTGCAGAAGGAATGAAAGCCTGGAGCAACGGCTAATTCAGAGGAATTTGAAGGCATTGGATGCTTATCCACTGAAGAATGCAGGAAAAGGATAATAGTACAATTGTACAACCATTACTCCACTCTTCATGTCTGCTATAGTACAACATAACAGCTATATCAACGCTGGTTTCTCTCTATTATTGGAATGGTTTTGAAATTGTTCCTTCACAAGACAATAACCATATCAAGCAACATATCATTGGGGAGACCTGCTTGCAATTTCCAACGTATCTTTCACACCTCTATATAAAGGAGTGAGACATGCTATTTGGAAATGAAAACTCTTACAACAATTTTACAAGTGCCACATCATAGAATTTCTTAACAACTTTCATATCTTAGAAATTCTAGAGTCTTAAGAGTCGTATCTGATTTGTACTTGAAGTGGAAGAAATAGTTACAAGAAATGGGGGGTTTGAATTGTGACCCTTTTAAAATTTTGTCCTGCAACTTAAATAAATATGTATACTCAAGAAGGTTCTTGGTAAATGTTAGTCTAAGAAGATTAGAGTATTAGATATATAACAATTGATTTATACATGATCAAAATGTTCTAGATTAAATAAATCTTAAATGATTAAATAGTTTTGACAAGAACCGAAATGTTATGGAGAATGATTATATAAGCAGAATGAGAAAAATGATATTAAGATAAAATGTGAAAACTATTTTATCAAGGACCAGAATGTTCTGGA
>Ga0315914_1005059_pt1 | contig 19423 bp, 10 predicted proteins | sample MpolenodulesMG_FD_203920 | JGI IMG/M metagenome (GOLD analysis project Ga0315914, IMG submission 203920) | Medicago polymorpha root nodule microbial communities from Los Angeles, California, United States - elongated nodules | ecosystem: Host-associated > Plants > Roots > Nodule | place: USA... | reverse complement strand
CTTGCAGCTACCAAATTCAACGATATTTCATCCAAGATAAAAGTTACTAATGGTAACTTTATCTTGAGGGGGCATATTAGAGGATAATTATTTTGTATATCTCATTGTATTTATTATTTAGATAAATGTAATCTTAGCCATCATTGCCAACAATCAATACTAGCAGATGTCAATTGTATATGAGTCACGACCATTATTCCAATTAATAGTCATTAAGGAATTGATCATTCCTTCCTTAAGTATAGGATCATTGTATTGTATATATGTGGTCAACACTTATCATTAATATTTATTCAAACCTGAAATACTATTACTGTTATAGTTACTCTTATATGCCCCACACACAAGGAAACATGCAGAGCACAATTGCTTTATGGCTAATACCCCCTTCTCCGCGCATCCTGATTAGTGAAAAACAACTTTGTGATGTTTTAAAGATATGTGTCCCGCGCATGCTGAATATTGATTTTCACCTATTTAAAGTTTTTTTTACCCATAAATATTCAGTTAGAAATCTTATGGTTAAGAGGCAAAGGAGTGCGACTAGAGCATCAAAGAGGATTTTTTCCAACCCTATTCCAGTTTTACGAGTGTATGATGTTTATTCTTGTCTCTTTGATTATGTATTCAGTTACCATGAGTACCTAAACACCTTAGATTAAGTTCAGAGATGAACCTCTATTACTTGATGGATTTTTCTACAGGTGGATGACAATTTCCTTTATCGATACTATGAAAATTATGCTTGTGTGTATATATGCGCGCACGCACACACATCACTCTTAATTCCTTTTAGTTACTTTGACCTTGAATTGATTCTAGGTTAGAATTAGATTTATTTCATATTTCTTATCAAAATCGTTATGTAAAATTTACTCAAGTAGTTCACTGAGAAATTGAAAATTCCTTTTGTATAACCAGGTTTAACGTTATCAAATGCTCGTGAGAATATATAAGTCCCTACTATCACTAGCAGGGAAATACTTTACGAAGGGGCCTATAATTGTAGTCGGAGTAGATCTTACTTTGTTAGGAATCGTAAGTATAAACCTTAAACATTATTTTGTCTAGGAATATACACTGATCCAACAAAGACATAAAGAAGATTCGAATAATCCTAATCACCGTTAAAACTTTGTCTCACACCCTTTTTGCTTTGTATTTCCACCTCTTATTAGCATTCTCCTTACCCTATATTTTCATTTGACTTTGATGGATTCATGGGCCTAGGGTAGAGTTTGTGATTTCCAATTTTTGCTCTTCACAATTGATTTAATCTCATCATCCATAACATATCTCCATATTTTCTCTTTCATATATAGCTTCGTCAAAATATATTTTCTCACTATCCGTTAAAAGGAAATATAACTCCTAAAAGTCAACAATAACTTAATTAGTCTTTTCATACATGTGAAAAATGTAGTTTATCTTGGACTTTTTCTTGAGCTTCTTTCTTTATTATAAGTAGATGACATAAGAGGTGAAGATGCTCGTGCAAACTTTTTTGTACTTAAGATGGAGACGAGTTGGTGGGACACTTATCATGGTTTTAAGAGGCCTCAGCAAGGTTACATGTGGCCTTGTTGGATGATCCTTTGGGACGTATTTCTTTTTCTAGGGTGTAGTCCTCTTGATATTTTTTACTTTTTTTGATTTATAGATGAAGTGACAAATACCATTAGAAACTCACACATAACAGTGAGATTTTGAGTTCGAGGCCAAGTACATGTGTCTAACCTTTAATATCGACATTGTTAGTTGAATTGTATCTTACAAATAGTTAAATGATTTTTGTTGAGTATGACTTATATATCGACATAGACGAAAGGCAAGGGACGAGCGTAGGGGTATTGTTGTAATGTGAGTCATAGTATTATATATATGACTTGTAATACTAAAACCCTAATTCACACAAGTAATATACGAAATTATAATTACTTTATAGTTACAAAGATAGACATCATTGACCGAACTATGTATACAAATGACAACAAGGAGGACAGTAGGGGGAGTGTAATGGCGAAGGATCGCGATCCATTTTGAAATTGATATTGTAATATAGAATAATAATAGTCCTTCATTGGTGTCCGTTTAAAACTAGTGTAGGACTATTAAACTAAAAAGAAAGTATTGGTGGACATCCGTGCCACCCAATCCACATATTTTCTCAAATTCTGCTCTTCTTTCAACAGATTTTGCTCGCTCCCAACTGAAAAGTCTATAAGGCTCTTGCATGAATTAAGTTACGCTGCGTGACTTAACTCACACACCTTATAATCATGTATGACTTAAGTGTTATATCACAGCAAAACAGAAACATAACCCATTCACTTTCAAACCATCCAAAATACGATCTTTCTCCCACCAAGTGCGCATTTCACCAAACTCAACCAAATCAACATCAAATCATGTCAATCAACAAGTAAGTGTTGCTTATCCTATTACATTGCTTCTTTTTTTTTTTGTTGAATTTTTTGATTTTTTGTATGAATTTTACATTTTAGAATTTTTGTTTGCATGATTGTTTTTAAGATTGTTACTGATGAATTAAGTTAGGAATTGTAGTCTAAATGTTGTTTAGAGTGCAATGTGATAGTTTAAGGTTTAGAAATTGTTAGATTTTAAGTTGATTGAAAGTTTGACTCTAGGTGTTTGATAAAATGTCTCAATGAAATTTTGTTTGTTTTTTGGATTCTTAATGATGAAATTAGTTAGAAATTGGTTTGTTATTGCTGATTATAGTTAGTTTGACTGCAATGTGGTAGTTTACGAATTGAAATGACACAACCGAAATTTAACTGTTGTTGTTGAATAGTTAGAAATGACACAATGTATGTTTGAAAAAAATTATTGATTTTTTGCTTTTTGAAATGTTGTGCAAATATGTCTCAGAGGCCTAACATAATAAAGGGAAATAGGGAGTCGGCTACAGGGAGTGCACAGAGAGAAAAGGTGGCACAACACCCTCCTATGGCTGGTCGAGGGAGAGGTGAGGGCACGAGGTTTGGTAGGGCTAATGATGCGGAGGGTTCATCTTCACAGTCGGCAGCGTCCCAGATAGTGGACCCGACGCAGTATCAGCATCAGCATCAGTACGAGCAGCCTCAGTATGTGGAGGCTCAGTATGAGCAGCCTCACCAGGATGAGGGTGAGGCTCACCAGCAGGAGGCTGAGGCTTAGGAGGAGCTTGCTATGGAGTTTGAGGCCGGACTGCAGGGCTTTCCTGAGGGCCTTATGAGTTGTCGCTTTTACCGAACTTCGATAAACATGTGGCATGCAGGCTATGGCTCAATAAAGAAGTAAGTATAATTTCTTTATTTTATTTAATGATATGTTACTTATTATTTTTTTATTTAATGTTTTTGTTACAATATTAAAATTTACTTATTTTAATGATCATTTTACTTATTTTACTTATTTCATATTTATGTTAGAATATTTCAAGTTTATTTTACTTATTATTTTTTAACAGTGTTATTTTTTTATTTTTTTTTATTTTATTTATTTCAGTTTTAAAAGTCAGATAAGATGGCCGATGTCTCGCACGGGAAGAAACTTAAGCTTAGTAACTTGACAGTGCCGTTGTCAGGAGAAGCAAATGACTGGTTCAGGGGCTCGGCGAATGATTCTGGTCTTACCCCTCCTTAAGACTGGGTATGACAACATCTCTCACGGGCTCGTTTGTGCCTTGTCTGAGAGATGGCATCAGGACACCAACAGCTTCCATCTGCCTATTTAGGAGATGGCTGTCACACTAGATGATGTGGCGTGTCTTCTAGGCATCCCCATTAGTGGGAGGCTCATTGAGGAGAAGGATTTATCTCATGAGTGGGGCATACAGCTGATGCAGGAAGATCTATGTTTTACAGAGGAGGAGGCGATAGATGAGGTGGTAAAACATTATGGTGCTCATGTAAGTTACACTAAACTGAAGAGGCATTATGAGGAACTGTTGAATAGGTGTAATCAGCTGGTGGAGCCTGACACAGAGGAGGAGGAGGTGGAGCAAAGTGTTGTTAGGGCCGCCTGCGTTAAGGCGTTTTTGTTGCTCATCCTTGGCTATACCCTTTTTGCCGATAAGAACAACAAAATCGTTAATCTGCTATGGCTGCTTGCACTTTAGGATTTGGACATGCTGGACGGCTGGTCATGGGACGGGATGAGACTTGTTTTTCTATATGAGCAGCTTTCTCTTACCTCCGATTCATCTGTTAGTGTTGTTGGTGGTTACATGACCTTGCTTGTGGTAATAAAAAAATTTCTTATTTTTTTAGTGAATCGTAAATGTATAGTTGTTTGCATGATACTTGTGCTTATATAAATTTGTCTTGTGTGTTTGCAGGGATGAGTTTTGGCGCACTTCGGGCAACTCCTTCTGAGGAGGCTTGATCCTGATAACGTGCGTACTGACCTGCTTGTGGGTATATGGAAACCTCCTAGTGGCTTTACTTATCTTGGACACTTTAGAACCGCAATTGATTCGATGGAGCATGCTCATGTCATTACTGATCTTCCACAATGTCAGAGGCATAATGGACATCGCTATGACGGAGATTCCTGATGTGTATTCAAATCATGTTGTTTCCGGCGTTATGGAGAGCATCCGGCAATAGTATCGTGTGCTGGAGGAGGTGCGGGCTCCGCGAAGGAGGAGTAGGAGTCCACGGGAATAGAATGGTCTTATTTTATGACTTTTACATATTTTTAGTTTTTTTGTGACATTTTGTCGGGTATGGATGTAATATATTTACACTTGCGCTTTTGCGTTTTTATGGCCTTTTACGTTATTTTATTCCTTTATTCTTCGTATTTTATTATGAGTGAATGAATGATAAAAAAATGGATGCAATTGATTGAATGGATGTATGAATGAATGAATGAAGAAAGTTATGGAAAATGAGTTTCTGCATGTTCTGCTAATTTGCACAGACACATCGTGAGTTCACTTACGTGTGTGTTAATCTCTGCGTGAATTAAGTCATGCAGAGATTAACACATACATGAATTAACTTACGCCATGGGCTTTTTGGAATGTTTGGTTGGGAGTGAACAAAACTTATTGAGAGAAGAGCAATTATCTATTTTCTCTCTCCTAATTTTGTTTCTTGAAGGGTGAGAATATGAAGATCCACCAGAAGCGTAAAATTGGTGGATGTTGTGTCTAAATATCAACACCTTAAACTCAAATAGAAATTTTTGTATTTGAACACTGATAATTCTTCAACACTCATTTTTAGCAAAAAAAAATTTCTAAGAACTATTTAACAATTCATTTTCTCTCAATATTTTTTTCAAAATACTCTTTGCGTTTTTTTTCTTCTTCCATCACACCATTGATCTATGACCACAGCTAACGTGAACATAAGGATTATAAAAAAAGGTGTAAATAAGTATAGATTATTTTCTTAATAAAAGAAGAGTTAAATACTATTTTGATCCCTCTAAATATACATACTTTCATTTTTAATTTCATTAGAACTCTAGTCCCTCTAAAATTTTTATGCCAATTTTAGTCTTTAGTTGTTTACAAGAGTTCACCTCGCATCTTGCAAGTGACTTTTAATCTTTAATATTTATTAATTGATCTATAATTTTAAATTAAAGATTAAATTGTTAAATTCAATATTAAATAATTAAGATATTAAATTAACGATGTTTTAAGGTCTTAACGACGATGTATCATAAAAATAGTTACTTCAAACATGCTACATGAACTTTTGAAGAAAAAAAGAATGATCAAAGTGTGTTTCACTTGATTAACTTTGATGCCATCTTTCCTATTTCTCTTAATCAATTATTCTCTATCATAAAAATAACTTATTTCTCTTGATCATTCATCCATTCCCTAAATACATTAGATTTGATATTCTCTAAATCCGACCAAAGTTTGAAGAAATTTTTAGATGAATAAAAAATATGGGCAAATTCTAAAATATAAAGCTGACAAATAACTTTTTATTTCATGAAAATAATTGTTAATTCATAAATTTAGAAAGCAAAATGTATATCTAAATTTACAAATATACCGTATAAATTTAAAAAAAAATATATAAAAATGGGTGGGCTAAGGATGTTCATATTGGGATACTTTGAAGTTGCTTGTCCAAGTGGAGCCTAACCCAATCTATCTCATATAACCAAAGTCTCCATGAGTACCAACTTTCTCCACGCGCCACCCGTACCTCAACAACTCTACCACTTGCCCTACGGCATTGACTCTTTCCTTAAAAACCCCTCACGCACCCCACGCGCCTCCCTATGAGCGTAGCCTAACTTCTACCCTCATTGCAGTCCAAAGGACCCTTTCACACCAACGGCTAGTTCTCATTACAAAATGCAACACGACAATGATATATACATCCAAAGCAACCTTTTCTTTCCTTTATGGCCACCCAAATAATTATTAATTAATTTTTAGTTTGCTAATTTTATAATCCAAATCCATATATAAACATAAACACACTTTTATATATTTATTTTGTACATTTTAAGTGTTCTAGCAAGTTCAATAGCCACCCCCAACAACATAGATTTCACCTTAAAAAAACAACATAGATTTATTCATTCATCCTCTTCAACTATACAACCTTGTTTTCCTCAAAAAGAAAAAAAACAACAACCTCGTACCTTGCATTTAACACATGGATTGTTTGGTGATGCCAGTTTCATTGATCAGGAGAAGATCAACAAGTTCAAGGTTGGGTTATAGGCCACTAACCAATGATGGATTGGATCAACAAGATTCCGACAGCCGCGTGACGGTGGTGGTTGGAAAAGAGAAGAAGGTGTTCCTTGTAGACCCTATCATATTACAAGAAAATCCATTTAAGGTTTTGATGGATATCTCAATGAAGAAGGATCCAACAAAGAAAGAGAAGGATCATTTCCATTTTTCTTCAAGTCAGCAAAGAGTTATCTTTGTGGATGTTGATGATATTTTGTTTGAGCACATGTTATGGCTTATGAACAATGATACATCTTCTTTGTTTCAGCTGAATTTGAAGGATATTATTGATTTCTATACTCATGATGATATGTAATCTTCTAAATTTACAGAGTACTTTAGCTTTCCTAACAGCAGAGGTAAGGTACTATGTTAATTTTACATTAATTTTCTGTTCATACTTCAATGTTTTCTTTTTGTGAAATACAGAAAGAACACTTAGCATCGCTAATGTTGTATTATTTTACTCAAATAATTATGATAGAACATTATAACGTAATTTGATCATGTAATCGACCCCATTTAATGAGATAAAACCTGCTTGTTGTTCATCGATGGTTGATTTTAATTCTTCCTTATTCAATTTCTATTTTCGTTGTCAAGTTTAATAATTGCACTCCAATCAATTGACCCATCTAATGTAATTTAAGTGTACATGTAAAATTTGCTTAAAAAAAAGGTGTATATATAAAATTAGCCAATTTTATTTATTTATTTAGAATTTTTTTTCTTCCTTTAGTTGGAAACTAACTGCTCTTAAAAGTAAAATCACTTTCTTTATGACTCTCTGGATGTAGCTGTTTGGCCAAGTTTCCAGCCTTTGGTGGATTGTCGGTGATGGAAAATGACACTATTATACCTTGTGAGTTGTGAGAGGTGTGAACGGGAAATAGAAAGAAGAAATGGAAAAAGGATAATTGTTATATAGTCGCAGATTCAACTCATTTAGGTTTAACTGCATTAAGATATTGTTCTAAGTGACCTTACAATCATTAGAGTCTACAACTAATGTGATTTGTCAATAAAGAACCATTTTAACACTTCTATTATATATGCTTGTTAATGCACATTAATTTTATGGGAGCTTCTACGGTGCAGTCAGAAAACTGACTTTTTTGAAAAAGTTAATTTTGATCTTAATATTTGATTCATTTTTAAATTGTTGATTATTGATTAATGATCAATAGTAATTCATCTAGTAATGTTTGCAACATCTTGAACTTACAGGTACTATTTTATCGTTGGAATCTTTAACATGCAAACAAAGTTGATGATATTATGTGATAGTCTTAAGTGTTACACTTTGTGGGGTGTTACACTTATAACAAGGTATGATAAAATTAGATTAAGTATAGTCTTATATATCTGATGAATTGACGATACTATGAGGACTGAACTTTTGATGTTATTGTACAAACAGTGAGGTATTACTCATTACATTTTTGATGTTATAGTGTTAACTTTACTAAAAAAGTCATTTTCATGACTTCACCATAGAATTTTCTTAATTTTATTCTTTAAATACTCAAATTGTAATTTCAAACAAATCTTAATCATTTCTAAACATGTCATTCAAAAATATTTCTTTAAGCACTTAGGTTTCATAAGTTCTTTGATAATAGTGATAACGGAAACTCCTATGTGTATTCTTTCTGAAGTCCAATTGGATCGTGTTTAATGAAATCTTGTTTTATTCAAAAAAAGAAAAATGATCACATTTTGTCTTCAACATTAACAACAATAATAGTAAATTCATTTCCAAATATTTTCGCAAAAACACATGAAAAATGATGTTTTTTTTCTATCATTCTCGTGGAAAATGTTTAAGGTGATCCTCTGTTATCAATATGAGTCTCGAGGGGGGACCGAACCAAAACCCTCAAAACATCAACATAATCTAAAATTAGACAAACCTAGCCTATTTCTATTGTATTCAGTACCAATTTGGCTCGGCACATGATCCCACCAAGCACGAGTTTGCAAAGAAAGACCAATATTTGCCAAAATATCAGCACAATGATTTCCTTCCCTATAAACATGAGTAACAAAAAAGTGCATGGAGGAAGTCTTGATTAAACTGTTCTCCCATCCTTAGCTGCCAAGGCATATTTTCAAAGATTTGAAAACTACTACTTTTCCTTCGATTTTGTCTTTCTTGTTGTCATTCCTCACATATAACACACTGTTATATACAAAATATCGTCAACATTAACTTCATATTGCTTTCACCATATTTCATTCATGACATAATTTAACGAGATATATTTATTTTAACATATTTCAGGCACCAAATTAGTTTCTTCTAATTGTAAAAAATAAATTTAAGTCCAAGTACATTTTGGAGTTTACAGATCCTTGCATGAAATATTTTTTGGTCATTATCTTGTTCAATGATTCTTAGATTTGGAACCGACAAACATATCAAACTTTATGTATATGTGAGACTTATTTAAAATGTTAGATAGTCCCACGAAGACATCAACTATGATTTGTGAATTAGCAAATAATATTGGTTTGCTAAAATTTGCAAATAATTTATTATTATTTTTTTAAAAAAAATTGGCCTAACATTAGTGTGTACGAGGATTAGGATGACAAAATAATTACTTTTATTTAATATCCAGCTCCAGATGCTTATGTAATATTTAGAAAACTAATTTGTCAAAATGTCAAATAAGCAAATTGGATTGTGAATCCTTCTTTATATATGGAGATTTGTATCGAACATATATATCTTTCAGCATTCTTTGAAGATCCATCAATCTTAGTGTATTTTGGTAGGGTAATCGAAGCATACACAACACATCCAAATCTTCTTAAATGTGATATGTTACTTTATTAGCCAAAAATCAATTGTAAATGAGATGCCTTACATGTGAAAGTAGAAAAATATTTGTTTCTATTTTGTCGTTTTTACATTAAGTTCAATGCAATATTAACTATATTATTTCGTCAATAATACCATTTTTATTTATAATAGAGAGACAAATAGTGAAATGAGATAATAAATAATAAAATGTATTTTTTAAAAAAGATAAATAATATTAAAAAAATTATTCAATGCGGGGACATGGATGATGCGGGGATACCCGAACTCGTCGGGGATGGGGATGAGGTTCAATTTTCCATCCTCGATAGATATGGATAAGGTAACAAGTAAATATATGAGAATTGGGTATGGGGACGGAGAAAGTAAAACCCGTCCCCACCCCGCCCCATTGTCATGTCTGGTCTTCTTTGCTAAGAGCGTGAATAGGTAAAAGGTTGGCTGATTCCAGCATGATAGAAACTAATACAACCATGATAATTTCTTTTCTCAACAATAAGCAAATTGTTAGTTCATATTTCTTCAAATATTTAGTGTTTAATTTTTCTTTTTTTTTTCTTTTCTGGATACTGGTCTGTTTCAGATTACATAACCTATAACATATTGTTCAAAAGTTCAAATTATATAATATGAAATTATAAAAAAAAAAACGTTTTGGATTATAAAATTCAACGAATTCAGAGAACGCATGGGAATAAAAGATGGTGGGAAAAGAAGTTCTCCACAATCATTTTTTGATGATTGGCCCAACAGCTTTTAATAGCCAAGCCCACATAACCCAAAAAAAACAAAAAAAGTACTCTTTTTCATGACTTCTGAATATTAGATTTTTGCTTTCCCCCCTGCAATTTTTGCTCGCGCCCAATATGTTTTTCTGTTGTACCCCTGCGTGAGTTAAGTCACGCTGCGTAACTTAACTCACGCACGCTATAAACTATGCGTGATTTAAGTCGCGCACCACTAGCAGGTGCGCGAGTTAACTCACGCGTGTTGGGCCAAAATCGAATTTATTTTCTAATTTTTTATTTAATGAATAAATTAGAATAAATATTGAATTAGAATAAAATTGAATTTATTTTCTAATTTCGAATTTATTTTAAGTGCTTAAATAAATTAAAATTTATTTTCTAATTTCGAATTTATTTTAAATGCATAAATAAATTAGAATATAGCAAATAAATAATTTAGAATAAAGTGAACATATAATTTAGAAAATAAATAATTTAGAATAAAGTGAACAAATAATTTAGAATAAAGTAAATAAAATAATTTGAAAATAGTAAATAAATTTTAAAAAAAAAGCCATTGTGCGCCTTTTAACTAACGCCACGTAACTTAACTTGCGCATTGTTTTACACTTGCGCATGGCTGCAGGGTACGAGTGTTTTGTGCTGGGAGAAGAGCAAAAATTGTAATATTATTATGTTAGCATTATTTAATGAGTATGGTAAATCATAATATTTAAACATATACCTTATTATTTTCTTAAAAAAAAAATTATACCTTATTATAAGAAATAATTGATTTTTTAGGTTCATTGTGTAAGTGATGTATCTAGTCTATATATATAACAATTCTATGAACCTAAAAAATCAATTGTTTAGTATTGTATTGAAAATTGTGTAATCAATTCCTAAAAAATGTTGTTTTCAACTAAAACTTTTGATTTTTTTGACTTCGTTAATTAGGCATCGGTTACCATTGAGCTGAAGTCACTAATGTACTTTATTAAATGATAAATTATTTGAAAGAATTATAGTTTAATTTTTGGATGAAACAATTATTGGTCGGATAATACATATCTCACGATCGAACTTCGAATTACTGGCACCTATTTTCTTGAAAACAGGAGAGTAAGTATAGTATATCTAATCTTTTAATTCTTTAATGAATAAAAACAACAAGCTTAACATATTGAGCCCGCAAGTGAAGTACTTAATTAACTTATAATAACTAGCTATGAGTTAGCTAGCATCCCTGTCTGTGAATTTGGTGGCATGTATTAGTTGGACGTCGACATAAACAATGATACAGGAACGTAAGAAAGGTGTGTTTCCTTCTTTCTTGGTTTGGTCGTATATATAGGCGAAGATAGCTATGTTTTCAAGTAGCTATATGTTACTTCATGAGCTATCTTTTGTTAATTGTCTTATATGGATTTAATCAATTAATTAATTAATTGAGTTAAAAATGTCCAACGGGTTTTATTTTATTTGAATGCGCGTAATGAGAGTTTTATTTGTCTCTGCAGTTGCAGGGGGCTATGCACACTGACAACAAGAAACTAACAGAATAGAGCATTAGAGACCTACCTAGCTTTGCCTTAGCTACCATTCTTTCAACATAATATCAATATAATTTTTTTTTGTAAGATCTCAACAATAACAATAAGTACAATGCACCTTAATCACTTGTCATAAAAAAAGAAGTTAAGGGCACTTGTTAATAGGTTTAATGTGCATTCAACACATTAAAACATCAAAAAGTAACTTTTTCTATATAAAAGTTATCAATTGTTTCTATTTTTTGAATCCTTAACAGGACACTTGTTAATAAGACCCTAAAAAAAAGGTTAAATACCACTTTTGGTCATTTTAGTTTGACAGAATTCTCAAGTTAGTCCTTTAAGTTTCGAAAGTTTCAATTAAGTCCTTTTAGTTTGACATAATTCCCAAGTTAGTCCTTTAAGTTTCAAAAGTTTCAAATATGTCATTTTAGTTGATAAACTATTTCACCGTCACCGTTTCAAAAGTTTAAAGTCCTTTTAGTTTAAAACTTTTGAAACTTAAAAGACTAACTTGAGAATTCTATCAAACTAAAATGACTTATTTGAAACTTTTGAAACTTAAAGGACTAACTTGGGAATTCTGTCAAACTAAAATGACTTAATTGAAACTTTCGAAACTTAAATGACTAACTTGAGAATTCTGTCAAACTAAAAGGACCAAACTTGGTATTTGACCAAAAAAATATGAGTTACCCTAACAAGTGCCCTTTTGTTAAGAAAACTAAAAGTAGTATGTTGATATTGGATTCAACATTTTGATTTTTAAAAAGTTAGATTCATCACTTATCAACATTTTTTAATACAATGCTTTATTTTTATCTTTTTATCCAATGCCTCAATGACACTCTTTAACATTTTTTCAAAAAATATTAAAAGCCGTCAAGTATATTTTAAAGTATATGACAGCTGCTTTTTTGTAAACAAACACTTCACTAAATAATTGACATATCACTTTTATAATATGGTTTAGATACACCAATTAAAATTTTGTTTATATAAGTGACATGATGAATATGAAATCAATAAAAAGCCTATTTTTATGTAGTTGAGGGTGGGTGTTTGTAGGTTATTGTCTTTGCAGTGGTTTTTTTTTTGTTGAGATGCCATAGAATTTCTTGCTCACATGTGTATTTTATTGTATCAATGGCTGTCATTAGATTTTCTTCCTATTGTATCATGATGGAGTTACTTTGTACGGTGGTGGATTCTAAGATGAGGAAGCAATTAAGTCCTTCATTGGTGTACCACCAATAATACATCATTAGATTTATTAAAGTAATTTAATGGTTCAGATGTAATAAAAATCAGAGAGTAACATGTACTCCTTTCCCCACGCAATCTTTTTTCTTTTTTTTCTTTCTCCAAAACATTCAACCGGCAATCTGTGAAGAAGAATACCAAATAACAAGAGGATGAAGAAACTAGATTTTTGCAAATAAACTATGAAAAATCTTTACTAGACAAGACTATTATTTAAATTACTATGTATTGATTTGGAACTGGATGTAGGATTTCTTATTACACTTCTTTCTCCAGTTGCGTCTCAAAATCTGTTTTAGGGTAGTTAACTTTTGCCTTCTTATTTTTGTATTCCATAAAATATTAGGGATTTGGATCATAGTCTACTCCATGATGACCAAAACAATTGTCTGGGCATTTTTTTTTATTAATTCTTACCAAAATATGCTTGAAAATAAATAGATAAAGAAAAGGCAAGGAGGAGGGAGACGGTGGGGAGATGGAACAGAGAAGTAGTTGCCGGTGAAAAGGAAAAAGAGCAACGTTTGGGTAGGGAAAGGCTAACATGTTCCTCTCTTAATTTCATTTCATCTCAACCCTTTAATTATTATAATAGATCTAATGATGTATTATCGGTGGTACACCGATGAGAGATTTAATTGCTCTCACCTTAGAATCCACCACTTTGTACATCTTGTGATTATTGGCTCTTTATCAATAAAAGTTTCGCTTATTAAAAAACAGAATTATCTAAATAGAAAGAACATAAAAGACAACAAAAGCAAATAATTTAATTTAAATGATTTGGTTCACATCCTTTTTAGTTTACGAAGAGTTTAAGAATTTAATAGAAACGGAATTGCAAAGCCTACAGCTCTCTTTTCGTACCATTTAGAACTTTATATTTGGTAAAATGATTTCAAACAACTAGTATATTGGATTAACATGTGATGGTTTTACATTTATAAACTCAGAAATTCTAATGAAAAATAGGTAATGGAGTATTTATATTTGGAAATTTTCATATTAAAAAAAAGTGTAATATGAACTCGGTCCGAAGGTGAAACTTACTATTTTTAATAAATTTTAATCAAATAGTACCTCTTATCCATTATTTTTGTTAATATCAAATTTACTTTTTTTACTAAAAATGATAAGGATCTGCCATTAGACAATTTTTTAAAGGTCCGCATTAGATGCACCCTTAAAAAAAAATTATATTAGCATATGAATAAAGTAATAAAATAATTTATGAATTCATATTATTGTTATTATGTTTTTTTAAGAGCTAGAACAAGTTAGGTCAAACAATAATTTATGAATTATTGTTTTTTTATTTTATTTATTTTTTTAGTCCCGGACACTAAAAAAAAACAATATTTTTTAAAAGATTTTGATTACCATATATCTTAGAAAACATTTTAATGAAATATTTATTATTTTAATTTTTTTTATATAAAACATAGTAAATGTTTATATTTGGACGAATTTTGAATGATTCATAATAGATTGATCCTATATAGGCAGTTAATTTTATGTATTTCTAGTTATTTTAGGAGCTGTATGTTTCTATTGTGTACTATTTACATTTTGAATGCTTAATATTAAACTTTTTTTTTGTTGAGAAGAAGGACATATTAAACTTATATTGCGGTTTACAACTAATTAAAAATTAAAAAGAGGGTGAGGAATTTTGAAGATTTAAAATAAACAATGGTGTGCTTTCCCCTCAAAAAATAATTGTGTGCTTGATGAGATATCTTTCAATGGCGTAGATGTCAAAGGAGATGATTTGTCTATATTAAGCTAGCTAGTTGTATGTGCTTATAATTAATTAATTAATTACAAGTATAATATTTTTGACCATTATTAGTATAATATATCTAGTGTCAATCTCACTATGTTCCAATTCCAATCCAGCAGCTATCTATCTAGCTTACTTCAAATTGATTAATTGGTGATACATTCGATTTGATGTTTTAAAGCTTGACTTTGTCTTGACCTTAAATATTAATTATATTCACCCCCCCTATTTAATAACGAATTATATTTATCTCGAATTTTCATCCCCCACCCCCATTACCAATATCTATCTATCTTCCTATCTTAAATGTCAGTGACAGTACCATGGCTACAGATATTGGCCTTCTTTCCAATATGACTCAGATCCAAAAATCATCACAATCACAATCTCAACAACACCAACCAAACCCTAATTCCAACACCACTACAACCCCTTCACCATCATCATCAACTTGGATGTGGAACCCTAAACAACACCACCAACAACAACAAGAACAAGAAGATGAAGATTCATGGGAGGTAAGGGCTTTTGCTGAAGACACAAGGAATATTATGAACACAACATGGCCACCAAGGTCCTACACCTGCACTTTTTGCAGAAGAGAGTTCCGGTCAGCTCAAGCTCTCGGTGGTCACATGAATGTTCACCGCCGCGACCGTGCTCGTCTCCATCAAAACCAACCACCATTAAATTCATCTCATCCTTCATCACCATTCATAAATATTCCTCCACAAGACCTTGTTGCTAATGCTGGATTGTGCCTTCTTTACCATTTACCAAACCCTAATAATAATGCTTTTCCTTCCTACAATAGTTCTAGTCCTAATGGAGAATCTCCTTCTACTTTTCTCTCAATCTCATCATCAACGTCTTATCCACCAAATAATTTGATGATGCAAATGCAAACTTGTTCTCCATCTTTTAATTTTCAAGTGGATAATTCAGCTAGGTTGATCAACAATAGCATTTCTTCTTTTTCTAGCAAAGTGGACCAGCAACATGCTACTTGCACCTCCATTGATGATAATGGTCATGAAATTGAAGAGCTTGATCTTGAGCTTCGTTTAGGGAACAAGCCAACACCAACTTGAAAAGGCTAGCTAGCTATATGGCATAGATATAGATGGAAGGATATTTATATTTGAAGTTTTAACCATATATGGTGGTTAATTAATTTTAGTGTATGTGAGGAAAATTTAAATTCTAAATTCCAACAAGTACTTTTATATGAATTATTTGCTCGATCTCTCTTTTGCAGTGTGTGGAAACAAAAGCGTACTGTAATTTGTTGATGATTGAGACACCATGTCCAGCTTTTACATAGCTGAAATTGATAGGACTATGGGTTTTATTTTTTGGTTGGGGCTCTAGGGATTAATTTCAATAATTTATCGTTTCTTTAGTTGATTTATTTTATAATATGATTAGCGTGTAATTGTTTTGTGACTATGAAGGTGCACAAGAAGGAGCAATTATAGTTAATCATTTGGGAAGGGAATGGGAAAGGAGGAGGAGAGAAAGAAGAGGCACCAAATGTAAATTTTTCAAAGAAAAATTAATATGTAAGTTGGTATTACTATTTTTTTAAAGATATTGCAAGTAGAAACTAATGATGAAAAAAGATTAGGGTTTTGAATAAGACACTGAAAAAGGTTGCAGTGAAGTGTCATTTTCTGTTTTAGTGTTGTCTAAGTACAGACACATATATCATATATGTTTCTGGGCATAAATTTCCGTGGGGATTATTATTTTCAACTTTTTGCCTGAATAAATAAATAAATGGAAGTAATATAATTATATTTACTGTTCACGCCCTTTTTTACACAAACTACAAATATGCCCCGTTTTCTTTGTTTTAGTACTTACTTATTTTGGTTTAGTATTTCTATTTTTGACGACATTCGGTTTGATATGTTTCTTATTTTGTTGCTATATTTGTGTGGGTGTAGCTGTGAAAACTACAAACATCGATGTTATTTATGACTTTGGAATATATGGTGGCAAAGTATATGAAGAGATACAAGAGTACGCTGGCCTTTGGACTATAAAAATGATATAAAAGAAATGCTAAGTTTTACTAAAAGACCTAAAAAAATCACCATAGAAACAACATAAGATGTGTTCAAAATATAATAAACACGTACATTTTTCAGGCATTAATTCATCTACTAAATAAATTGTTGCAGTCTCTCTCAAAAAAATAAAATAAATTGTTGCAGTCAATATATCATCTTGGAGGTTAATTTAGTTTTTTTTGGAGGGGATCTTTGAGGTCAACTTAGTTCGCCTTCTCTTTCTTGGTTTATAAGATAGATAGATAGATAGATAGATAGTGAAATTGTTAAGACAATTTACCTCTGACTGTCTCTTGATTAATTTAATTTTTGGCTGCCTTTAATCGAATTTATTCTAAGTATTTATCACTATGCTTTTAGTATAATCATCAAAATTATTAAGTTACATGTGTCATCTTAATTACTCCCTACAAAGGTTACAATTTTGAATGGGTACATATGAAATGAGTTAACATGCATGAATGACTAAAACAATTGACGGCAAAAATATTTTGGGGAACTAAAAGCAAAAAAAAAAAAAACTTTAATGAGTTTTAATTTTACACCGGGTAAAAACATATTTAATCTAGAATAAAATGTATTGTTGGTTAAAATCAAAGTTGGGGGAATAGGCATCCCCAAATTGGTTGAGAATACCATGATCTCCCTAGCTACAACTTCATACCTTTTTTTTGACGAGCTTCATACCTATAAAAAGAAGTTCATAGCTTATAGATAATTATGTATAACATGTATAATAAACCGATAAGTCCAAATCAAATAAAAGTTGAAGCAATAGAAAATATTGAAATAGTTACAAAAATTTAAAGATAGGCAACGTAAAAATATTTGTTTCTAATTCTATCATTAAGTGTTGGAGACTCTAAATTTAAACTTTATATGATATACTCCCTCCGGTTTCAAATATAAGAAAATATTCATTTTTTAGGTTCATTGAGTAGTTAATGTATCTGATTTACATTGTAAAGCAGATACATTAATTATTCAATAAACCTAAAAAAAGAATTTTTTCTTATATTTGAGATCGGAGGGAGTAGCTTGCAACGAATCCAAATTTTTTGAATAGTGCATGCATATATAAATTTGTACCAATAAATATAAATATATACATAAGTAACCAAATAGACTTTTAATGCATTAAATATTAGTTTTGTTAAAAAAATAATGTATTAAATATTAATATATTTGCTTTTACAGTGTGAACCTTAATCAAAGTTTTTCCTCTCCTTGGCTTTAATTTCATCTTTTAGTAAATCAAGTATTAAATAAAATTTATTTTTCTAAAAATTGGGGCCGTCCCTGGATACATCTAATATGAATCTCTAGAAATTAAAAGGGTTCAAAGATAAACATTTACTGCTTTTAAAAAAAATTAATAATAAATTACACCTCATCTTCTTTTTTTTTTAATTAAAAATTGTATGGACCCACCTTTGAATTCTTTTTACGAAATCCATATTTTTTTATTCTGTCTCTAATTAGCCCTGCATTGTTTCAACTTTTATAATATACACAATATTATTTACAAAAACAAATGAAAATAAAAATAAAAGAAAAGAAAGAAGAAACAAAAACAAAAACAAGAGAAATATATTGGTCACAACTCCAAATAAAAAGTATTTGGACACACACACAAATAAAGTAGCACATAATTTAATTACTGCAAAAAAAAAAAAGCATCATTTAATTCTTTTTTCTTCTACCTTTTCACTTTTTTGAGTATGTTCCTCGATACCGTGTTAAAATCTTGTGATCACATTCCTCTCAACAATAACAATCACCAAAATAAAAAAAATCAAAACACGGAGAATACTAAGTTAAGGGTAAAGGGCCTAAAAGATAAACTAAGCAAATAGAGCGATGGTTAGAACTTCATATGTGAAAATAGCTTTGTACGTACCATGGATTCTAAATCAAACACACCACATAATACCAAACCAATGTCAAACAATGTTTAACCATTAAAAAAAGATGTTTAACCCGAAATTCATTTTTCTAAAGGTACATAAACCGATAATAAACATAAATTAAAAGACCATGCATATATGTACCACACTCGAAGCGCAAAGTCACGGGTAATAAAAAAGATGGCATGGTGACTCTAGGAGAGGTAATACAACACAGAATTTGAACGATCTACATCCAGAATAATCTGACAACAAAAACTTTACCGAGTAGAGATCTTATCTAAAAGAATTTGTAGAGAATGCAATTACCTTCGAAGGCGTCCAACTCTTTCAAACTTACAACATGATTCATAGGTCAGTTTTAGATAAGGACTCCACGGGAGGCAATCTAACTGCAAGAAATTCATATGATGAACAAACTTAAAACTTGCAACATGATTTGTAGGTTAGTTTTGAAATTATATTTCACTTAGGTATCATTGGTTTTTACTGCCACTTGTGTACGTCTTTAGCATATTTTAAATGAGAAAAATGATTAAAATAAATGATTGATTAAGAGA
>Ga0315914_1005057_pt1 | contig 19423 bp, 9 predicted proteins | sample MpolenodulesMG_FD_203920 | JGI IMG/M metagenome (GOLD analysis project Ga0315914, IMG submission 203920) | Medicago polymorpha root nodule microbial communities from Los Angeles, California, United States - elongated nodules | ecosystem: Host-associated > Plants > Roots > Nodule | place: USA... | reverse complement strand
ATACCAAATGAATTTGGATGTTTAGTCAAAGGGATATTTTATAAATTGTAATATCTATTTTTCAAATACATATAAAAAATAATATATATTAATTATTTTTAAAGCAAAAGATTCCTGAGAATCGATAATGCTACCCAAACACTTTTTCAATAAATTTATTACCTGGAAAGTTATGCCTGGGAAAAATATTCCTGGGATTATTTTTTCATACCGTGAAACAAACGCCCCCTAAGTCTTCGAACTAATTAGGACTGTAATGAGTTTGTGAAAAAGGTAGAAAGAGAATAATAATATATTTTTTGGTAAAATAGTATTCATTTTTAAAATAGTTAACTATATTATTTTTGTCTCTCTGTTTGACCAAACAAGATTTTTTTTTTCTTTTTTGTTTTAAATGAGCAATTGTTTTACTTGTTTCCTTTACCAAAAGAAAAAAAAATTATTTTCCTCGTTTCCTTTTACCAAAATTATAAAATAATAATAATTTTCCTTGTTTTATTACTTTTTTGTCTGACTAAAATAAATACAAAATGTTGACTAAAATAATTAAATAGCAAATGCTTCCCTCAAAAAAAAAAAAAACAAATAGAAAATGCCAAGGTTCAACATTTCTTCCTCCCAAAAAATAAACGTTCCCACCTTTGTAACAACACCACAGAAAATGAATCTCCTCGCTCCAACTCAGTCACGACGTTCTCTCAACGGCATACCATCGCCGGTATTCATTCCCGACGAACATATCACTGATATTTTTTCCTTGCTTCCTGTCAAATCTCTCCTTCGATTTAGGTGCTTGAGTAAGTCACATGACTCTCTCATCTCCAGTCCCGCCTTTGTCAAATTGCACCTTACTCGATACGCATGTAATGCAGACTTGACACTTCTATCTACCTCCGATAATAGTGTCCTATCCTTCACAGTTTTTCGTTTGCTACAAAACCCTCCAATCATTTTCAATATTCCAGAAGATTCTTACTATCAACTTGAGGACAAGCACTGCCTCGACATAGTTGGTTCTTGCAATGGATTGCTCTGCTTGTTCGGTCATTCTTTCACCGACAATTTCAAGATTGAGACGTGGATTCACTTTTGGAACCCAGCCACGAGAAAAATATCTGAAAAATTAGGATATACTCTTCATAACAACCTACATTTCCATCATAGTTTGGCGTTTGGTTATGTTAATTCAACCGACACTTATAAGGTGGCGTATTTAGTTCCAAATACAAATAATGTACGTGTTTTCAGTTTGGGCGATAATGTTTGGAGAAATATTCAAAATTCTCCTGTGGATCATGGTTATCGGATGAATGTTGTGAACCTGGGTAATAGTCTTAATTGGCTGCCAATTCGCGATTACCACTCTCATTATGATTGCAACAATATTACTATTCAGCAATTTGTGATCATTTCCCTTCATTTGGGCACTGAAACACATTCTCAGCTTTTGCCTCCTCAAGGTTTCACCGAAGTTCCGATTGTTGTACCATATATAAGTGTGTTAAAGGATTGTCTTTGTTTTTCACATGATTACAAACAAACTCATTTTGTAATATGGGCAATGAAGGAATTTGGAGTTGAAGATTCATGGACTCAACTGTATAAAATTAGTTATGATATTCTTCAAGTATATGATCACTTGAATGATTCAGAGTTTCATTTGTTTCCATTATTCCTCTCGGAGAAAACTGGTACACTTCTATTGACAAACGATCTTGAAAGTAGTACAATTATCTATAATTGGAGATATAATAGAGTACAAAGAATCAATAAACCTTGGTTCAATGGCATGAATTATGTTGAAAGTTTGGTATCGCATTGTTGAAAGTAAGTTTCTCTACAACAATTTACTCGTTTGGATTAGATTTACTCGAATTATAATTAACTCATGATGACTTTGATTTGATTGTTCGGTTGAATGATTATGTATTAGTTATTGTTAGCGGGTTGACAATCCAGCAGCAGCTATTGAATCTGTTTTGTTTTGCTTTTGTATTCGTTATAACTTAGAAGATGAATTTTCCTTAGGTAATTTTCCCAAAAAGAAATTCATTATATCTAGAATACTCTTTGACATTTTAAACAAAACTTAAGCGTAATATCGTCCTTAACATGGTAGTTGAAAGCGGGGAACTAACTATTTTGTGAGCAAAGTGATACATATCATATTTCTTCAAACTTATACTAATTCCATTTACATCTAAATTTTGTTGCTGATAGTATGCACGAGTGTCCTATTACCGCATTTAGAGCTTGGTTATTTACCAAGAATTGAAGTATAAAGATATTTTTGCAAATTAATATATATTGAATATTCTTGTTCTGCTTGTGTTTAGACCTAGTAGTAGATCCATGTTGATTAGGGAAGCAAGAATTATTACTAATTATTTATATGTATACTTGATATTGGTATTGCTAATGAATTTAATCTTTAATAACATAGCCCTGTGGTGTAGGGTTGTACTCATGGAAGCACGGTTGAAAGTTGTTGCAGCACACATCAATGTTGTTCAGCTCCTATTTCATGTATGGTGTGAGCTTCCGGTGGCTGCAGTTTGCGTTGGTGTTTGTTAGTTTTTTTTGTGTTTTTTTTCTCTGCTGCAGTTTTGGGGTCAATGCTAAATCTCTCATCTCAGCAAGCCTAGATTAATGAACATTTATTTTGAGGTTGGATTTGTTTCCTTGTAGTTTTCTTTTGGATCCTGTTTTTGGCAGTTTTGCTGTTATTTGGTAGTGCAGAGTTGTTGTTAACTCTTGTTTTCACTTCGAGTGAGCTGTTCTAATAAATTCATTTCTTGTTTAAAAAAATATATATCCCTAGATAGAATTTTATTTGGTTTCAATTTAGTTTTCTTAAACTCGTTCTTAATATACACCTTACATCTTGGAGTAAACCCCGAATGCATCCCCTATAACTCTACCGATGAAAACTCCTATAAACAGGTTAATCACTGGACTCCTCTTGTTTTTGTGAGGGTCATCCTTACGGAATGTGCCCCGTCACACTGACGTGAACCTTTTGTATTCCACTGGCGTGGATAACAAAAGACACGACTTAACCGTTGTTGTGTAGATTTCTCTTGTGGGGAAATCATGTTGGAACAAAATGTGTTTAAACATTACCCTTTGAGTTTTGATGATAACAAGGTATTAAAAAATGTCAATTGGATATGATAATATTTGTTCAAGTGTGCATGACCATAGACAAAAAATTAAATGTCTTTATATCAAGCATAAGGTCTGGAAGAACAAATGAGAGCAATGTAATTTACAAAAAGGGAGCTCATGGTACAAGAATAGAGTTTGAAGAAGATAGCATCTGAAGACATTAGAAGCAGTTCATCAGAAGCTGTTTGCTAGAAGCTCTCTGCCAGAAGTTGACGTCATCAGAAACTGAAGATCATCAGAAGCTGAAGACTGGAAGCTTCAGAGTTTGTTAAATGTTGTTATTCTCATGCTTATGATTGCAGAAGAAATGGTAGCCTAGAGCAACGGCTAATTTAGAGGAATTTGAAAGCATTGGATGTTTATCCACTGAAGAGCGCAAAAAAAGGACATAGTACAATTGTACAACCACTATTACACTACTCCACTCTCCATGTGTGCTATAGTACAACGTAACAACTATATCAACGCTGGTTTTTCTCTATTCTTGGAATGGATTTGAAATTGTTCCTTCATAGGACAATAACCAAATCAAGCAACAAATTATTGGTGATTTGATCAAGCTCCTACAACGACTCTTTGGTGAGCTTGGGATATAAATAGCCTTCACATAAAGTTACCATTCTGCCCTTTTTTTATTAAAAGTCTAGCTGATACTGCACTAAACTTCTTCTTCCTGCAAATCTACACCACAAGGGTGTAGGCGCCCAACTCGCCACTAGAGATGCATAATCACATGTATAGATCCAGATAAAAGAACACAATAATTACATTCAAACATGTATGCATCATAGTCAGACAATATTCATATTTAAATATAAAGTTTCATTTAATAAAATTCGCATAGGCATCAACCAACATCTTATAATAACATATAAGCATCGAGAACATTTAAGAATATCAAGTAACCACTTAGCAAAATACAAATCATTCACACATAATTATATAGAAGCACATCATTAAATATCACATCTTAAAATAGTTACACTTTTTCAAATAACATGTTTATTAATTCCACATCTTCAAATAGCACATCAATTACACATCGTCAAATGACACATCATCAAATAATTCACAAATTACACTTCTTTAAATATATAATCAAATTCACCACATCTTCAAATATGCTTGACAATGAATGCAATGTCCCTAACTCGACTCTATATGCATGTGGTACCGGTTTTGGATATCAGAGTTGTGTTACTGATTCATCCCCCATCTTTAAATCACATCTTTAAATCGGACTGACCATGAATGCATGAACACCAAGTAATGACTCAACAATGCACATTTTTATATGACTCGACAATTACACATCTTTAGATAACACATCTTTATATGCACATATTTATATAACACATCTTTAAATCACACATCTTCAAATAGCACATCTTTATATAACACATCATTAAATCATACATCTTCAGATCAACACATCTTCAAATATCACATCTTTATATAATTCATAATCAAATAATACATTTAATTTACACACCTTAAAATAATACATCAATATTCATCATTATCCAAAAATGATATCATAAATAATAATATCTCTTTATCACTATTGTTATAAAATTAAGAGAAATCACACATTACTCATTGATATAACGAATCATATGATCTATATTAATTACTGAAGCAAAATCAAAATGTCCTTTTAAAATTGTCATTGGTTCCATCACGTGTAATTTTCATCTTTTCTTTAAAAAAAAAAAAAAAATCACGTGTAAGTTTCAATCCGGATCAATTGATATCAAATATTTATTGCTAAGTTAAAAGTAAATCTAAGCCTAAATTCATTCATATTACTAGGCCATGGACAAAATATACTTTGCTAACCGCAACACCAAAATAGAAATTATGAATATGATTTCATCTTTTATTAGACTCATAAACCATAATTCTAAATGCTATGTATGTATAAACCAAAGAGCACACTAAATTCATGAAGAATAGACCAATAACATTGAAATTCTAGCACAGTACATGGAAATTTAACAACAATGGAATAGAATGAAAACTAAAATTGATTTCCAATTTACGATACTGAATTCAGCCCTACAAAGAATAGCTCAAGCAAAACCCATAAACATAATGTAAAAAAAAAAAACAAAACCGAATAGCACATATTGAAACAGAAGTAACCACAAAAACTTTAAAACTAACCGAGGTCTAAAGAGAGCAAAACCACATTAATCATTATCCAAAATCTATAATTAATATACTCAAAATCACAACAACGAATTAGAGCACAAATTTAACAAGAATTCATTAAAAGATCATGAAAAAAAATGGAAAACAAAACCCTTCACTAACCATATGTTCATACAACCCTTATGGTGAATAGAGACTCCCCCTACCTCAAGTTTCGAGAATTTGATGAATTCATACGATGAAATCTCTCCCCAGGTTCTTCTTTCTATGTCACCTTGCTTTTTCTCTCCAAAACCCTAGTGATTCTTTGATCTCTAATCTTTTCTCTGTTTGTTGTAACCCTATTTTTCTAATGTTTTCATCTATTTATAACCATTAGCTAAGTTTGTTACTAATCTTATCATATTACTATTTGCACCTCTCCAATTTGTTACTATTCTTTCTGTAACTACACCGTCTTGCTATTCAAACTCCTCTCTGCTTAAATCATAAAAGCACTACTCATCTCACTAACTACACCTCTTTACTACCTAATTTTATTAATCCACCTTCGTTTGCACTCTACTTTCTTATTCTCTCTAAAAAAAAAAACTATGTTTTCTTCCAAATATTATTTTCTCTCACTCTTTAACCGACTAACCAATCCATATATCTATTCTCTCAATAAATACAAATAATTAAATTAATAATACCAAGCAAATCAATATTATTGATATTAATATAATCTAATAATAATACTGATAAACTAATATTAAATATCGGGGTGTTACACCTCACATTACCATAGAATATTAGAAGGAATGAAAATGAAAACCACCATATCTTGCCATAAAATCTTGATATACCACCATACAAGGAAAGTTTGAAAGTTAAGAACTATCAATTGAAACGTTTTAATTTTTTCAACAAAATCTTGCCCCATCTTATCTTATATATGCATGATTGCTCAACTCTACTGCCATGATCATTTATGCTTTTATGCTTTGTTAAGGTGATGTGGTTCTCCTTTTCCTTTCCTCTCCTTTCCTTTATTTTTTGTGTTTGGGTTTTCATTTTCGGTCCATAAATTGGTTGATATGTTTTCTCAAAAAGAAGTTCATATATGCCCCACATATCGCATATAAGATTATATATATATAGCACATTATTTTCTTAGACTAATGCAGTTTTATTTTCATGTTTTATCCATAATAATAGAGAGAGGTGCGATTACTAAGATGTACTTTTATATCTATTAATTTATTTTAATAGATTTTTTCCTTTTCAAAACTATTTGTTAATGGCCTTTTTGATAGTTGAGTCAAAGTATTTTTTTCCTCATGATTTATTATTGAAAATCCTTTAAAAATAGTTGACTATCTTTTTTGTAAGTGTGGTATATTTTTGGAATTAGTTTGTTGATGATCTTTACATGAAAGTTATTCTCTCAAATTTAGTTTAGTATTTAGTGTCTTTTGAAATACTTTTATACATTGATTTGGATATTTGCTAATCTTACATTTCATAGAACGTAATTTAGTTAGGGTTTCTAACTCATGATGACATTTTTTTGGAAATTATGATTAAAATTTATAAATAATTTTTTTTTGTTTGATTACGTGATATTGGAGAAGGTTGTATATTGCATGAAATTTCATCTCAAGCGAAAATAAATTGAAGTTTTCTCGAATATGACAAGTTATGTTGATTTATGTTTTGAAAAACTTAGTTTGGCAAAGCTTACCATTTTTTAAGTCAAACTTAGATAAATTGAAGATTTCTTGAATCTCAAAAGCTATGTCTATTCATGCGTAAAAGTTGCATTGTACTTATACTATATACTACGAGGGTTATGGAATTTGAGCAATTGTTTGTTAGGAGTAAATTATCAATTCGATCTTTGAAATTGTCATGCTCAGTCAATTCAATTCAAAAATAATTGGTCAATTTTCTCATAATTTTTCATCATAATGTTAATGATTCAATGTTTTTTATTTATAGGAAAAAAATTGTGCATATTTCAATAATTTGTTGGGAATAAAGCCAAATTCATGATATGGTAGATAAATAATTTTTTATTATTTGAGTAACTATTATAAAATAAAGGTTTGGTTATAGTTTTGCTCTCTTTATTTTCACTCACAAAATTTGTCCACTATATTAAAATTCAATAATATTGGCCCCACATTAATATAATAGACTTGAATTATTATAGCATCAGTATTATCCAACAATATTATATTTTTCTTAACAAAGTATAATAGACTTAGTTTTTATAGAATTATTAAAAGAAAAAATAAAATGAAACAATATATGTTAATTTGATTCTTTACTGTTATTTTTTATTGAAATGTTACTAAAAAACATTCATATGTTAATTTGATTCTTTGCTATTATTTTTTATTAAAATTTTACTAAAAAGCATTCATTTATGTTAGTGTCTTAGGTTGAACATGTATCTATGATCTTTAAAGTATGTTAATATTGGAATGTGTCTTTGGAATTTTGAAAGTTTGGATGTTTTCTTAAGTTAGAACCGTCACAATGTACAACTTTTAGAAAAAATTTCCACTCTTAAGCGTAGGTTACAGAAAAATATCACAATTTATTATTCCATAATGTCTATATATGATCAAATAAAAAATAAACAAACAAAAATACACTACTAATTAGTGACCGAATCAGAGACCGTAAAAATGTAAATGTATTAGTGTATAATGTTGGTATTGAGTTTAATATAAAAGTGAATGTAAATGTATATATTGTTCTGTATAATATAAAAATTCAGAGGTAAAATCATTTTGATTATTTTTTTTATTTTCTCTACATAAATCAGAGACCGATTTTATGACCGAATCATTACATGATGATAAAATTGGTGACAAATTCAGCCACAAAATCGGTCTCTAAGCATGGCAGCGCTATACCGTCATTGTTTCGGTATCTAATTTCAGTTGGAAAATCGGTCGCTGAATATCAGTCACTATTAGGGTCACAAAGGATCAGCGACTAGCGAATTAGCAACTCTTATTTTTCGTCACTATTTCGGTCACTAAATATGTTAGCGACTGAATATTCAGTCACTAATAGACCGATTTCTTGTAGTGATATGAATTAAGCAAAGTGAGAAGAAGGTAAACCAAACCGCTGACTAAAGTAATTTGGACCAATAAATGTTAGAATAAAATGTTAGAAATGAAAGTTTGATAGGAAAGTTCAAAGAACTAGGTCAAATGATGAAAAAGACAAAACCACCAAAGATTAATCATATCCTAACTTGAACTTATTGCAACATTTCTTATGAGTAATATTGACACCAAGCATGAATGACTCTAATATGATTGCTTTATTAAGACCATAAAAGAATTTTCTTATACGATTGCATTATTAAGATAAGTTATGATATATGTCTTTCAACTTATTAAATATTATAGGATCCACCAACAACTATATTATTTGTCCTTAAAATATTTACACAAATTTACAATATAAATAAATACAAATTGTCCTTAAAATATTTACACAAATCTACAATATAAATCAATACAAATTCTCATATGTTTTAAAGAATACTCCTATTTTAGTATGAATTGACATATTATAAATCAATAAAATATATGTGATTATACTTATTACAATTTTTATTTTCTCAAATACAACTTATAATCCAACTCGTGCAATGCACGGGTTAAATACCTAGTAATACATGTGTTTCATCTGTATAACTTTCTTAAAGAATTGTGAGTGGATTAAGGTAAACCCCATCTAGTTGAAATATGATTGAAAGACGTAAAGCTTAAGCTTAGTTTTGATAACTGAAGGTTGTGAGACTAGGAAGGGTTGTTTGAATGAATGGCCACGATGTAAAGCTGAGTTTGAAGTATGGTCCATTTGGTATGAGTTATGTTTAAGTTGAATTGGTTCATTTTGATACGATTCAAAGATCTTATTGAGAGACCATTTGAATCGATTCAAACAACAACAAATTATTTGTTTAATTAAAAAAATGTAGTTGCACTATTTAAAAATATAAATCATGATTCAATATCAAATGAGTGTACAGTAAATATCTTGACTCACATATAACATATAGCAATGAGTTATGTGTGTGATTAGATGTATATAAATTGAACGGATAAATGATTTAATTAGGAACCCGAAACAAACGCGCAAGTGCACAATCGTAATTGAACACAAGTAAGCATGCTACGAAGATCAAAAAAACAAAAGATTGCATGCAAGATACACAATTAACAAGATCTCATGCACAAAATTACAATTTTTAACATGGAAAGAAATCACAAAATTCAAACAAGAAACACACTTCTTATAACAAAATATTTAAGTACTACGAAGTGCAATTTTCATAAAGAGTCAAAACACATATGAAACGAAATAGAAACAGTTTACCTTAACCATAAACTTACTCCCTTGTTCATGTGCTTCCAAGAATGATGATCAAGGAGTGGTTTCTCGTGACAATCCAAACGTGATAAGGCCAATGGTAACATAATAACACAATTAAAACAAACAAACATTTCCCAACTTGTGGGAGTATGTGAAAAAACAAAGGATCTCCAAATTGAAAAGTCGTCTTGTGATGTGCCCCCTTTCTTTCAAAATATAGGAAAGTAGTAGGTACGCCTACAATTGAGTGCCTTGAACAAACCGAGAAGAAACTTCCATGGTTGTAAGACACTTTTTGCACTAACCAATTTGGACCCTTTAGACCGTCAACCAAAGTTGAGTCCTTAGGGTCTTTAATACAACCTAAGTTCTTAGGCACCCATATCATTACACCCTTAGGAACTTCAACCTTCCTAATGTGACAATGTGGTGTGGCATTACAAAACCTTCCACGATAATGACATCTAATCTTGTGATAATGAGAATTTCAATCATCATTTTTGTTAACAAAGGAGTACCGTTTATAAGGTCTCATAAAGGAGGTTCTTTTGTCTTTTGCCTTCATGCAAAACTTCATTTCACCTATGGAGACTTGTTTTAGTTTGAGAGTTAGGTATTCAATCTCTTTATGTATACTAGGACAAGTTTCACAACTCGAAATATCCATCCAATTTGAATCATACTCGGTGGATTAGCTTTAGGTGGCTCAATGCAAGGAATTACAATTTTCTCATTTACTAGAGATGCATGATCGTCTTTTAAGCATTTAAAATCATTTAAGTTGTGAAGGCTTGACTTCAATTTTAGAATAACTTTCTTTTGAGGAATTAATTTCTCAAAAGATTTCATAGCATCACCAAGCATATCTACTAGAGCTTGTTGTAGTTCTTCATAGGAAGCATTAGATTCGGATTCAGAGTCAGGGTAAATTACCTTATTTTTCTTCTTTTTCATGTGACCCATGAAGCACAAGTTAGAAACTTCATCATTTTCAGTGTCACTAAGTATGGATATCATGTCATCGTCTTCCCAAGCAATATATGCTCTTCTTCCTCTAGAGTTTGGGTTCGAGTTGGATTTTCCTTTGACTTTAGCTAGCTCTGGACATTAGTTTTTGTAGTGACCAACTTTTCCATATCCATATCAATTTACTACTTTCTCCTTATTTTCTGATTGTTTTCCCTTGAGTGATGTCTTCCCAAAGTTGATTAAATTCTTGTCATTATGTTTCAGCCCATTTATCTTAATGTAGTGATTGTATTGTCTCACTAACATACCCATTTCTTCCCATTTAGTGAACCTTAATCAGATTCACTTTCATCTTGAACCGAAGAAGTTTCCACGGACGATGAGGATTTCAATGCATCAGACTTCTTTTCCTTCTTCTTGATATCTTCCTTACTAATTTTCAACCTTAGGACCTTATGTTCAAGGTCTTTAAGTTTTCCAAAAAAAGTGGTGATTCCAAGAGTGTTAAGGTTTTGAGATTCTTTTATAGTGGTAACCTAGGGCTACCAATCTCTAGTCATGCATCTTAAAACATTGTTAGTACAATCTTGGTTTGAGATTGAGATGTCTTTTCCTAAGTTTTGTAATTTGTTAACATTGTGAGTAAACCTCATTTTCATGGAGATGGTTTCACCATCCTCCATGTGAAAGGGCTCATATTGTTGGAGGAGGGTATTGATTTTTTATTGCTTAACGTCCTCGGTACCCTCATGGAGGGTTTCTAAGGTGTCCCACATTACCTTAACGATCCTACAATGCGAGACCGAGTGATACTCGTTTACACCAAGGGCAGAAATGAGTATATTCCTCGCTCTTAAATTCTATTGGACCATTTTCTTATCATCATCTGTCCAATCGGCCTTAGGCTTGTTTTGCATCACACCGTCAACACCGTCTTGCGGTTCAAACCGCCCGTTGACAACAGTATCCCAAACATCCATATTGACCGATTGAATGTGAACATTCATACACTCTTTCCAATAATCATAATTTTCACTGTTAAAAATAGAAGCTCTATTGTAAGCCCCCTTAGGCTCTTTGTTCATCATATCGACTCTTTTGGTAGTTAAGAGACCAGACTCTTGATGCCACTTGTTAGTATATATGACGATATGGGAAGTGCACTTACTTTTTTCATTTTCAAAACGATTTTACGAAATCGTGAGTTAAAATTGTTTATGACTACTGAATCGTGTTTGATAATGATGATAAAAGTAAGACAATGAAGGTAAACAAAGATTCAAATATGAATTAAGAGGTTCAATATTGAATCTTATAATACAATCCAAAAATCAATACACACATTGAAATTGCAAAACTAAACTATCTCAAACCAAACTTATTAACAATAAATCACACTAAATATAAACCCACTTGGGTTGGTCTTATGGTGTTAGCTTAGGACCTTAGAGTATGTTCCTCCTCAAGGTCTCAGGTTCGATTCTCATCAATGCCAATTTGGGTGGGTTAGTTTAACTTCTTCAAAAAAACAACAACTAATCACACTAACAACTAATGAACACAAGGTATATGAATCATTTATTTGTAGCTTACTTTCAACTTTAATTGTGAGATAATTGAATTTAGAGAATCTAAATTGATGTAATTGAGATCAAGTAATGTAAATTAGTAAACTCACAATTAAATTAAGATAACTTCCGACAATGAATCCATATACAATTATAATGCGGACATCTAATAGGATAGAGAAGAGAAGAACACTAAGATTTATAGAGGTTCCCCCTTTTCGTCCTCTCTATGGGTATGTCCTCTCTTCGTGATAGAAAACGCCTCTATCATGGTCTTCCACTATGATGAAAAATGTTTTGCAAATGTATAATTACAAAGATTTCTTCGATTTTGTAATCTTTTATGTTAAGCGGTCACACAAGATTTAAACTTCAAGACCTCTTGAAATTGGACACCCACAAGACCTTCAAACCTTAAGCTTCCATTCAATCCCTTCACTTGCTAAGGTAATTCACGTAGAGACAGGCTTCTAAGTAGTATGACTTTATTTAACGTGCTCAGAAATAGATCTACTTTGTTAAACTTCATGTATGTAGACCTTGAATTCTAGTTGAATTAGAACCTAGATTGACCGAATTAGAACATAAAGAGGATTCAAGAAATCATAATTGTCTTTCATTATTTTGTTCAATTATATTTTATTTTATTCTAAAAACACAAATAAATATGACTTCCTAACGGCTACGCCTTACCTTCAAAAAAACAGCTACGCCTAAAGTTTTAATCATCAATTTACACATTTATATTAGTTTCAAATTATAAAAGATATATTGATAAGTGCCAGAAAGTAGTTAATTCCACGTTACATTTAAGGCACTTTTGTTACTTCTCGTACAAGTTATTTAGGGAAAAGCCGAGAAAAAGATGAACAATTACGCTTTTTATATCTTACTATATCCATTTGTGCAGGAATTGAATGTCAAGACACTAAGAAAGAAAGAAAGAAAAACAAGGATTTTTGAAAAAAGTCAACTTGCCATGGCGAGTGAATTACTCGCGAGGCGAGCATGAAGACAAGTTCAAGGCAAGTAGAGGCAGAGAGTACCAGAGGCAACTTGCCACCAACCTGCCATGGCGAGTTCATGGTGAGCTAACTTGCCATGGTGAGCAAAATTACTCGCGATGCGAGTTAAGGCGACCTAATCCCTCAAATCTGACGTGGTAGAAACCCACTGGAGAAGAAAGCTCAACTCGCCATGGCGAGCAAATTACTTGCCATGGCGAGTTCATAAAATTCTGCAAGTATAAAAGGCCAATTTGTTCATTTTAGTGGGGGAGATATCATATCATAACAGAGATTATTACTAGGACACTTTAGGGAGAGAAAACAGGGGGAAATCAGAGAGAACCTAAGGAGAAAGGAGCACAAGGATTGAAGGGATTTCCAAGATCATTGAGACATCATGGCTTGCTCATTTCATTTCTTCTTTTCTCCTTGTAAAGTTATCATGACGATGTGTAACTAAACTCTTTTTGTTGGGTGATACATGGTTAGCAAGTGTACTAACTTATATCGAAGTAATAAAATTTATAAGATTTGTATCCACAGGGACTGTTTCAACTTCTACTCGGTAGTAACATTATTATTAAGGATGTTTGTAAAATGGGGGTTGCACAGAGGCAATTGGTTTGATTTGCAAAATAAAATAAAATGGTTAAGGAAAAATTGGTTTAAGAAATAATATGGAGAGATGACTAGGTCATTCGATTCATCTGTTCATCGCTCATTAGCAACCTGTTTCTTAAGTCTACGAATGCTATAAAGTTTACGATATATTAACAAAATAGCTTAGGTCAATCCCTTGATCCTAAGTCCTCTTTTCAGAATATAATTCCCCGATCCCTCAGGTGAACCTATAATCATCAAAGGTTTTAAGTCCGTTAATTCAATTATCACAACCTAACAACGCTCCATCCCTAGATTGTCTGTTAGATTGAACAGTATAGATATTTTCGAGTTACACGCTAGTGTCAATAGTCATATAAACTCTTGAATCAATTATATTGGGTCAGAATCATAAAAGCATTAAGAATGATTTACACTGAATAAACTAGAATGATATTCATAAAGATTAAGAGTTACAAGTTACATAAACATGAGCTAGAACAGAATCATCTCTTGACCTAATCACAAAAGATCTAGCTACCCATGGCTAAAGCACAAATAACTAATGTAAAAGAAGGATTCATTACATGAAATTGGTAATCGGATGAGTTTTGATGGTCTCCCACCTTCTCTCCAGATCTCCAGCTGCAAAAGTCAGTTTCTTTCTCCAAAATTTCGAATCCCTGGCTCAGAACGCAACTTCCCTTTTATAGGAAAATTCTCAGATACGCCAAAATCGTACTCCGATGTTGTAAATCGGAGCATGATTGCTTCATTAAACTCAGATTCCAGCTGGAGCCTCTGCCAAATCGTAGCCCGATTTGGTTCCATCGGAGCACGATTTTTTACGAGACAAAACGTCTCAAACTTGCAGTAAAATCGTAGCCTGATGCTCATAAATCGGAGCATGATTTCTTCTTTGCTTGCAATCATCAAATGTGTCATTGGTAGCTTCTAACTCATGCATAATCACCTGAACTCAGCTCAAAAGTACATAAAAACTATAACAAAAGTGTTATATGATCTAGTGACAACATTGGGATTAAATGTAATCAACTCTATTAGTATATATTCCATTTGATTATGATGTTTTTTGGTCTTAGTTATCTTTTGATGTTGAGGTTGTTCTTGTTTTTCATTTTAATCTTATGGATTTAAATTGTTATTGAAAAATACCTTTTGAATCTAGGTTAGAATAATCTTCTATAAAATCTTTTGTTCTAGACATGGAATTTAGGTTTTGATAATCGCTTTAACTATTGGAATTCAAAGCTTTTGTATCATTGAATGGTTTGGGAAATCAACTATACAATGATACAATCGACTATTGAATCGTTTAGTAGTTTGGAAAATCGACGACTGAACGACCCAATAGAACTCACGACATCATTTGGACACGAATGATGTTGTCGAGCAATATGTGATAATATCGATTGATAATTAGAATCCGCAACATTAATCCGAGAATACGTATGAGTAGGTTGATGGAGTTTAATCTCAGCATAGTTATTTCCCTGTTAACTCTCATATCTTTTACAATTACGTAGTATTATAGTTCATGAAACAAAACAATCATTAAACCCTAGCTCAGAACGATATCGATTGTTGAACGGCTTAGAATATCGCACCAGTCCATGTGGAGACGATAACAAAAATACTTACTTTTGATACAACATCATATATATCCTCTCAAATGAATACGAGTATATATATATATATGCATTCTTATGAAAAATAATGTTAGGAAAATTTCGTGTATCACCCAAAGTCATTACTCAAATAAGAGGAGAAGAGTGTATTGTGGCCGTATCATTACTTCCTAAAATATATTTAAAGAAAATTCTAATAATTGATATCAAGCTATAAAAAATCATTTTTTTATATATAAAACACACTCAGATAAGAAAATTATAATAATTGCAAGGAAATTACAAGAGAGAAATTTATCCCAACCAAGTTGGCATTCTATCTCCTTCACAATCATCTGCAACCCCTTTTAAAAAATATAATAAATAAATAAAAATAAATGAAAAAAAGAAATAAACTAGAATATAATGTGGTGGTGTAGACTAAAAAATAATTGTCATTGTGAGCTTAACTCAGTTGGTATGGACAATGCATAATATATGCAAGGTCCAAGGTTCAAACCCCGACCACCACAAAAGAAAAGACTAAAAACTAATTAGAAACAGTTTTTAAATAAGAGTATTTGCAAATATATTTATATGGTTGATAGAATAAAATAAAAATATTTAAATGGTAAAAAAAATTTTGTTGAAAACATCAAAAATAAATAATTTAATAGAATTTTTTTAAATCGTAACTATAATAGGCATTTTTTTTTTACAAACGATAATAGGCATATTGTTTATTAAAGACATTATTTATTTCATTAATTGTATAATTAAATAAAAATATTAATTTTTGTTTGGAAAATATAATATATGTGCAAAAATAATAACTAACCTGCTAATAAAGAAAATTTTTATTAATTTGATTCAAAATATATTATTCCATTTTTAAATTGATAAAATCATAACTTTATGAGCATACCATAACACCAACGTGTTAATTAAGAAAATTTTATTTAATTTGATTCAAAATATATTATTCCATTTTTACAAAAATCATAACTTTATCAACATACCATAACACCAACCGATCAGTGGATAGTCACAAACTAAATTGGATTCGTTGAATTTTAAATTTTCAAATATTTTCCAATTTGTTTTAAAACAAATATATTAAGGAAGGGCTTGGTGAGCAACGTTAACAATTTTTTTTTAGGCTATAAATACATGTGATTTGTTGCTTATGTACATATTCAATTCTGATTATCTCTCTTCGTCACACCCTGGTATTTTATTATTTTGTGTGTATATTTCATGGATCCATGAAATGAATTAATGGCGGTTGTTTATGGGCACAATATGTTGGTTGCAAATCACACTATCAACAAGAAGATGGATCCTTCCACTTCTTCTGTCCCCTTGTTTGAATATGAAGCAGATCATTCCTATAAACAAGAAGGTGAATCCAGAAGAGGGTGCAGAAAATTCAATTGTTCAACAAGTTCCACCAATAAATTATTATGAATCGGATGTCATGAAACCAACTGTCACAGCTTTTAAAAAACAAATGGATGTAAGTAATCACTCTGAGTATGCAACTCGTTGTTAATTACTTTATCACGTATACAATTAGAATACTTTTTTTAACTATTATTTAATTTATCTTTGTGGCAGATATATATTAACGAATTAAAAGAGCTGGAAGAGCCAAAGGATTTGAAGCATTTTTGGAAGATGATTATTTTTTATAACGGTGAAATAAGGTAAGTACTATAACTAGGTATTAATTTTCAGTTATTTTTTCTTTTGCTCCAAACCGTTAAATATAGCTCATAAGAGCATCCTTCACTTGCAGAATTGTAGTTGCCAATTGGGTGTTCATACCATTAACAGAATCCAAATTAAGCACTTAGTCATTTGCATACGGACTAGTACTCGGAATTTGGGATGCCAAAGTTAACAATGAGCCATCTTCAATACTGTTAGATGCTTCAAATGATGCATTAATATTTAGTTGGCTCTTTGAACACACAACAAAACCATATGGAAGGATTGGTAAATCTTTAGAGTCTTCACCCCTTAAAGACCTAGATGTTGAGATTTATTTCATTGACCAAATTTTAGATTTATATGATTTAAGGGGTGAAGACTCTAAAGATTTACCCATCCTTCCATATGATTTTGTTGTGTGTTCAAAGAGCCAACCAAATATTAATGCAACATTTGAAGCATCTAACAATATTGGAGATGGCTCATTGTTAACTTTGGCATCCCAAATTCTGAGTACTAGTCCATATGCAATTGACCAAGTGTTTAATTTGGATTCCGTTACTGATATCCACACCCAATTGGCAACTACTATTCTGCAAGTGAGGATGCTCTTTTGAGCTATATTCAACAATTTGGAGTAGTTGTTCATTTTGTTGCTTAAGCAAACAAAATAAATCAATATTTCTTATGACAAGTTACAAAGCACTGCATTAACATACATACAAACTTTGTTAGTTGTCAAGGAATTAATGCCAATTTTATTGAAGATATATATGATATTTTACAACCAATGTAGCTTGCATATATGTAAATTTGTCACAATAGATCTTTGAGGGACACCCTTTGAACGAGGCCGTGTTACAATCAACTGTACATTATAAATAAAATCAATTCAAATTTTTAATTTACCTCAAAATTATATTAAATATAAAGCAAGCATGGTATTTCCTTATTATGTTAATATAATATTAATCATGGATATGACAAATTGTAATTGAGTAAGAAATGACACATAACCAATCTTACCCTTTGAACGTCAATCTCGAGATAACATCGAGGAAGTTCGTAAGAAACCGAGATAGGTCCAATCATCTTGTTTGTTGCTTTTCTTCCTTTTCTCATCTCCACCTATATAAGTCATACCAAACAATATAATTTTGGGGCAAAAGAAAAAATAACTTAAAATTAAGAGCTAGCTATTGTATTTACCTTATTTTCACTGTCATCAAAAAAAATAATTGCCCAAAAATGCTTCAAATCTTTTGTCTCTACCAGCTCTTTTAATTTGTCAATATATATCTGCCACAAAGATAAATTAAATAATAGTTTAAAAAAGTATTCTAATTGTATACACTATGATAAAGTAATTAACATTGAGATGCATACTTAGAGTGATTACTTACATCCATTTGTTTTTTGAAAGTTGTGATAATTGCTTTCATGATGTCTGACTCATAATAATTTATTGGTGGAACAATTGAATTTTTGGCACCCTCTTCTAGATCCACCTTCTTGTTCACAAGAATGATCTACTTCATCTTGAAACAAGTGGGCTATGATGTCTGACATGATGGCCATGATGAAACAACAACAACTGCAAACTTAGATTGCACACCATATTTCTTATTGTCTATGTTTCTTAGTTTATGCTTCTAATGTTTATGTTTCTGATACGTTTTGATTATTTTACTCTGATACTTAATGATTATTTGATATTTCAACCATGCTATGATATATTGCTTAGAAATAATTCATGTTTTTTTTACTTCTCTTTTGTTTTTATTCTTTTTGTTGATGACAAAAAGGGGAGTAGGATATAGTACATTTAGGCTCTGAGCCCACTAAATTAACATTAAAATTAATTTAGGAGAATCTTCTTCTCCTCTCTTAGTCTCTAATTTCATGTGAAATTATTTATAAGTGACGTTTTAAGTTTAAAATAAATTTAATTAACTTGCATAGAACTCAGGTGGAGCTTACAAACCTCACCTTAAGAACTATATATCAGACTCAGGGGGGGCTTACAAACCTCATACCCTAAAGTCAACTTGTTAATTAGATTAACAACAATTGACCATTAATACTAGTGTTTGTCATCATAAAAAAGGGGGAGATTGTGGGAACAAAATGTGTTTAACATTACCACCTTAAGTTTTGATGATAACAAGGTATTAAAAAGTCAATTGGATATGCTAATATTTGTTCAAGTGTGCAGGACCATAGACAAAAA
>Ga0315914_1005055_pt1 | contig 19437 bp, 12 predicted proteins | sample MpolenodulesMG_FD_203920 | JGI IMG/M metagenome (GOLD analysis project Ga0315914, IMG submission 203920) | Medicago polymorpha root nodule microbial communities from Los Angeles, California, United States - elongated nodules | ecosystem: Host-associated > Plants > Roots > Nodule | place: USA... | reverse complement strand
ATTTCTTCCAATCCAAGGCAACAAATTGATGAAAAGTAAAGCAACAAATTCAAGAACTGTTTCGTAGAATATATGTTATGAGATAGTACTATAGAATGTTAAGGTTTGAGTTGGTTTTATATGATCTATTAAAGGAATAAGTAAAAACAAGGAAAAACGCGTTGCTTATGTCTTTGTCCTTCTTTTTGACTTTTCTTTGAGTTTAAAATGTTGACCTTAAGATACATAAGTTGCAACTACATTGTACATTGTCAAAGATGATGACTCTTTCTCTTTACAAAATGTTGGATTGTGTCAATTGATATTGATCAAAAAGTATAATAAGTCAAAAATATTAAAATTGCAGATATAAGGATCTATTGTATTATATAGATTATATGCAAATGTAAATGAGATATTAAATCAAAATTATAAAAGTATAATAAATAGTTTTCAGTAATGCTTTCTAATTTTGTTAGGATTTTGACCCGTTCTATTTTTTATTTGAAGAAGTTAGATCTCAAGCCAATACTATCAGACCAACCCAAGTGAGTTAATCTAAACAATGATATTATTTCTTTTGAAGGAAAAAAAAAAGTGAGTTGAGCAATGATAGACTATCGTTTCTTTGGTTCAACGGATGAAAGGAGAGGCGTGGGATTTTAATTAAGGAAGGGAAAATTTTGTACATTCAAGTAATTAAAAGTAAAAAAATTAAATAACAAAATATTTCTACATTTAACTCATTAACTTGTGTCTTAAGGATACAAGTTAACATTTCTTAAATAAAAATTCTTCTTTAAATTTGTTAACAAACACTCTTAAAACACTTTTAACATTTCCTTAACCGTTTAAAGGACATAAATGAATCAATGCTGCCACTTATTATACATGACAATGAGACATACATGACTCAATGTTGCCCCTATTCTACATGACAATATGCAACACAACAATCACTCACTCTTCATTTTGGAACCCCGTTTTTTCATGTTGGCAAGTGTGCTACTACACGGCGGAATGCACTTCAATAAGTATAGTCCCTATATATAGGTCGTGGTAAATGTACTGCATAGAGCCGGATTCATTTTCCTATTTTTTTTCTTTCTTTTTTGAGGGGCTTTTTCTCTCTAAATTATTAAAATATGAATAATCAAAATTGCAGATGGAATCTATGTGTTTTTTTTATTTTTATGAAAAATGGTATTTATATAACCATTTTATAATAATTTTTGGACAATATTCTTTCTTATACTCACATTATATTATATTTTTACTATCTCTTTTTTTTTAAATTGTTTTTTTATCAATAAAGATATAAACAAATAAAGTTGTCACAAAAATTCTTATCAATTGGTTCTTCAAATATCATTACTCTTTTCTTTTGAAGTGCATGTCGGCACTTAGCATGCATCCCTCAAGAAATTTATGAACTCTTTTCAATATGCCACGTTGAATTGATTCAGTTAGACACCTAGCTTTATTTGCAAAATTAGTCTTTTAACTATTTAAACAATGTTTTGTCAACAAAAAAAAAACTATTTAAACAATGTCATAAGTTGGTTTATTATATATTTTAACTATTTAGACACCTATTCTTCAAAAAAAATAATTTAGACACCTAGCTTAGTTAAATACATGTAGTCTTGTAAATACCCTTAAATTGATCATCTAAGTTTATAAATGAAACTGCAAACATATAAGTGGAATAAACGGATGTGTTGGGGTTCGAACCCCGATCATATCGTTCAGACTAATAATTTTAAATTTTTTACCAATTGAATTAGGATTTATGGACCCCATTTTACAATTATAAATCCTATAATATTTGAAAGTTGCTTCTGATAATCCTTGTTAACTTTTTTTTTTTAAGGAATCCTTGTTATTTTAGTTTTTAGTTTCTTTATGTATTTATGCATGTTAGAATAGGTCCCATATTATATTAATTTTAGTCACTCAAATAAGGACTATAATAAAGTTATATTATTTCAACATCATAATATAAATAGGTATGTGTTTGCAAAAAATAAAATAAAAAAGTATGTTATTTGAACAATCATTTGTTGGATTACTTATGAGACAACTAAATATATAAAAAGTGTAAGTATTGACATAAAAATCAAAACAACATTGAAAGAGTAAAATTACAATTAAAGTATAAGAGAGAGTTCTTCTAAATATTGTAACAAAATGATAAGAATCGTCCAAAGTTAACCTCTTATGTAAAGAATGAACATATGATTAATGAGTAAACCCTCATTTGCGTCCCTGAAAGTGATACTCGCTATCACATCAATCCCTAAATCAAATAAAATTATCAAAAACTCCCTCGTTGTTTGATTCGTTGGTCAAATTCATCCTAAACGTTAACAAGGTGTTGACGTGTCTGTTACATTTACCACTTCAGATGCTTATGTGTCACTTCCAGATTGGCAAGGGACCAAAATGAATACATAATTTTTTATTTTAAATTAAAAAAAAAACTAAAAACCAGTAGATTCCTTCTTTCAAATTTGTACCCAAAAACTTCATCCCTTTCAACCCCAAAATTTTCTGTTTGAGATTTCTCTCTTTGTCTTAATGGTTCCAAAATCAAAATAAGGTTTCTCTTAACCCGTGTAAATGTGACCCTATTTCTTGAAAATTAGAGTCAACTGCTTTGTATTCTGATAGAACGATCTGGATCCTGGTCGTAGTTTGCTGCTACCAACTTTGGGCTGAGATGAACTTCTTCAACAGTGGCACTAACTCTGTAGAACAAATTTGAGAAGAAAAACAAATCCAAAAAGAAGAGAGAAAGAAAGTAAAGAGAAATAACCAAACTCAGAAACAAAATTGGGACAAAAACAATCTCAAAAAAACTACAAATGTATGCATGCGGTTTCTTCTTCTCCTCTTTCCATTCCAACACCTTATCCTCCACATTGTTATGAGCACCAAAAAAATCATAGATCTGATATACAATTTTTAATCAAAGAGATTAATGTAACCCATAAAAATAACACTAACTCCACTACCCTCCCTGCAACCATTAATTTCCAAAATAAACAACCTTTTAATTCTAATTTTATGTTCCTTCTTTCTTCTCTTTCTTTAATGAACATAACTTGTGTGGAGCCGACTTGTGATTGAGTTTGAGGTTGCACATTGATTGAAAATAAGATGGAAAAGTGGAGAATGATGAACAAAGATGATGTTAGGCTTAGCGAGTGAGTGGAAGCTGAGTAAGAGAGATGGGTGTAGCTATTTGAAAATGAAAATAATGGTTTAATTCGCTTGATTTGTTAGAATGGTGTTAAGAGGGGATTTTAATTTGAGAAGGTTTTTGTTTTAATGGGTCTGGATGATTGCATTTTTCCCTAATTTAGATTAATGCATATTTTCTAGGTTTTGAAAAGGAAAGGAACATAAAAGTACTGATCTTGAGTGTTTGGATATGAAATTTAGTATTTTGTTGTTGTTTTGTTGAGTATGATAATGCTTGATCGAGGTTTGAGAGAGGAGGATGAAGATGAAGATTGAAGTTTGTTCATCTTTACCCAGAAAATGAAAGACTTATTCTATTCATTTCGGCCCCTAGACTATGTGGACATCCCACTAAGCATCTGATGTGGAAAAAAATTGGGACACATCACCAAAGTTAACACCAAGTTAACGTTTTGGACTTATTTGACTAATGGAACTAACATTGTAGAAGTGTTTAATAATTTTCGTTGATCCAAGGACGTGTGCAATAGCGAGCGACACTTTCAGAGATAAAAATAGGGTTTACTCATGATTAATTGAACATAAAGTAAGTATGATAAGAATCAAAACAAATAAAAACTAAAACAAATTTGTAAAAAAAAAATAAAAAAATACCAAATTAAACACTGATTGGCTAAATTAAAATATGAGTATAAACCAGAGAACATCATGGATGACTCATGAAACAAGAACGGATCATTCCCCCAAAAAAATTGACCAATCAAAATTATATTTTTTTTGCATAATACATAGAGGTTTATTATGAAATGAGAAATGTTAACAAGTGCTCTTAGGACATTAGTTAAGAAGATGACATTAGTTAAGAAGATAAAAAAACATTTTTTGTTTTGAAAATGGTGTATTCAATGCATCGAAACTTTAAAATGTAACTTTTTCTACTTTTTTTTTTGACAAAAAAATGAGTACTTAAAATTTATCAATTATTTCTATTTGTGTATCTTTAACAAGTGCCCTTGTTAGCAAGACCCTTATGAAATACTCCCTCAATTTCTTTTCTTTTGATGTTTTAGAACTTCAACTATATTCCAAAACTTTTGATGTTTTAGTGAATTTATTATTGCTTTCTCAAGTTTACCCTTGTTGGAAAACACCATAAACTATTAAAGTAGTTGTGACCTTTGATTCATCACATGTGAATTTAGTGATAAATATGGACATTTTAGTTAAAAACGCACAAATATTTATATACTTTAATTACTCCTTAAAACTTGTGGCAAGAGCTAAAACATCAAAAGAAAAGAAATGGAGGGAGTATATGTTTGTGAAAATGCATGGAGGTCTACATTATTCTCGGATGAATCAGAAGTAATTTATCCCTAATAATAAATAGGATTCGATTCTGGAACGAAGAAAATATTGATCACTTGTTGAATGAAAAGAGATGAAGAAATTTAATATTCTTGAGACGAAAATGGTAACTACTTGTAGAAATAAAGATGAAAAAATGAGATTTTTCTTTGATAGAGATAAATTACACTCAATTTATCCAGGAGTAATGTATAAAATACCAAATACCTGCATCCCTTTTTTTCACGATATATAATGTTTTCCATACTTTAAATACAACGAAGTATTGAAGCCCAAAATTAGTTGCTCTTCAAAAGAACACCATATAATATCCTCAAATTGTTGATCTAACCGTGCTTGGATGAAATGGTTCAAATCTTAAAAATAAATTTTGAATTTGAAATTCAACCTTTAGAATACAACATTAAGTATATGTTTGTTAATGCGGTGAGTGAGACCGCACGTTTGATCGAAGCTTCAATTTGTAGCTTACCTATTTTTGCATTGATATTGCATTTGGACGCTAAAAACATTGCCAAAACGTGAAACCAAACATATAATAAAACACCTACAATGAATTTATGATCTTATCCAATTTGAGGAATTAACTTGTACATTCGCACACACATATGCTAATATGTTTACTTTAAACGATTTTATATATAAAAAAAGGTTTAATTAACAAAAATTGATGTATTTAGTTCAAAATTTTGATTAATTGATTTAACTACATCTTATACATACTCTCTCCATTCCATGTTCAAAAAGAATAATTGATTAATGTCAAATGTAACCGGGCTGGTTGTTAGCATGACTGTTGGATTTGGAGCATTTCCTTGAGAAGATGACGCAAGTTGGAAAAGAACATCTTGGGAAACCAAAACCTATTATCTGTTTGTCTTGGGACAGAGTAGTGTGGGAATGGATCTAAGCTAGTCCTAGCAGTAGCTGTGTCATATGCATGCAATTACACTTTTGGATAACGTACCAAAAAACATGTCACGACAATGTTTTTAATGTTATGATGTGATTAATTAGTGGTACTATATGGGAATCGCGTTGGATTCACGTTATTCAACAAAACCAATTTATTTTTGCATATATATAGTCATTTAGTAGGTGGTATTGGAGCAACCCACATTTTCCTTTGCCAATTTTATGCTCTACTCTTTGAGACTAGTACTGAAAAAATGCTGGTTGAGGGTGAGTTTTCAGAATTCATATATGCTTTCTAGTGTCTAGTGGGTGTTATGAAAGCACCCTCTAACCATATTTAAGCATCATATTCTGTTGCAGTCCTCACCTATGATTCTTTCTGATCAAAGCATGTTGATATGAGTACTTGTGTTGTTTCTGTCATATTTACAAATAACAAGGATTTGCTTTTTATTAATTGAATTAGATTCCTTTGTTTGGGAATTCAATTCTTATTCTCCCTTAGTTTTTGGGGGTTCTTAAAGCTTGTGACTCCGTTGCAGGAATTCCACTCACTTGTTTCACATTGTTTTTTTAAGCTTGGTTCAGCATTTCCCTCTACATTTCTTGGTATGTTTTCTCAATCTCTTGCATTTTAAATGTTCAACAAATTTTGTTGCTTTAGTTTCTATCTTTTCTCAAGTTTATGTGGTTGGAAACAAGTAATTCAACTAGAGAATATATATGTGTTGCTCTTTGCATCATGATCTTAGTAGTTAGTATATAACTTCTTATTTGTGACAAATACAAGTAGTATTCAATTAACTTGATAATGATCTTAGTTTGACTTTTTTTTAGATAAATGTTAGTAGTAAATTAATGGTTCTTATAAATTCTAAAAATTTGAACCCTAAATTTTTAATGAGAATTTTTTATAGACAAATGCTGTTAAATTAATGGATTAGATGAGCTTTCGGAATTTGAATCTTAGAACTTGTTAAAGGTTCCTCATCTTTGCATTGCATATTTTGCTTAGAATCTCTTGATGGAAGATAACTGAAAAGACTGTGTGTTGATTTCAATAGTCTAGATCGGGACATGAATTGATGAATTATCTACCTTTTATCTTCTTGTAGTTTGCACCTCCATCTCACACCATTAATTCACATTATAAATTTAATGGAGATGTACTATACTGCACCAAATTACCAAACTTTTGACTCTTTCAAAGTCGGTTAGTAAATAGATTGGCCTAATGAAAATGTGGTCAAACTATTTTTATGAGAATGATTCGTGTCCTATTATTATTCGATTGGTGAAAATGATACCACACTGACGTGTACTTGAACTGATTGGATATGTGTAAGGAATGGATAACATAAGAATCAATCACAAATAAACTTGTGAAAATAAAATAAGCACGTTTATGACTTTATTTATTTCATCTTGTACTATCAATTTGAGTAATTGAAGTAGTGAATGCTATGCTGGATTAGCATACTCTTTTCACACAATCAAATGTCACTTAAGAGTTACTAAAACTATTTCTTAAAATAATATTGTGCACACAGCTTGTCAGCAAAAAATAAAAGAAGAACATGTTAACTGGGGGAGGTTCATATATATTTAGGTACTATAACAGAAATAGGAAAAAATAAGGGTCATCAGATATGCAAATTAGTACTGCCCAATGAGGGAATGTGGAGGGCAAAGTACTTGGAAAATAAATAATTTTATAAAGTTTGACATTGCCACATGTTTGTACTTGGCAGATGAACCTGTAATTAAGTAGTATAGTTTTAATTAACTTTTAAGTTCATGTCACATGCACCTCTTTAAGTTTTAGGTTGGGAAATGTAAGAAAGCTTATGGTTGTAATTCAGAAACATAAATCAATTTTATTTTTTTTAAATAGTACATCAAAATTTTGATGTCAAATACAGTATTATTTGGTTCTTGTGTATTTTTAAATGTAACTTGTAGATGATAAAAATTGAGCGTAAGATAGAGATAAACATATACGGTATCACAATTTGTTTACATTCATTTATTTTTGAAAACTGGGTATCCGGCTTAAAGAGCGACTAATTTGATAGGTTCACTCTTATCATTTACTTTCCGAAACTTCATTTAAAGTCATAGCAAAGTTTTATATAGATTAGTCCACCAAAATTGGTACCGGAGAATTAAACCTAAGATCTTGAAAGAGCCAATTTTAAGGTCTCAAACCAATACTATTAGACCAACATAAGAGAATTAATCTATGTTTATATCATGATGTTCAAATAACACAACTCTAGTTTAATCCTTATTTGAGTGACTAAAACTAATATAATCTACAAAGTATAGGATCTAATTCTAGCATGCATAAATATATAAAGAAACTAAATGGAGTAACAAAGATAAGTCACAAGCAACTTTTAAATATTATATAAGATTTAATAATTGTAAAATGGGTATTACTCAATCCTAACGTGGCATGAAATCATGATCCGCATAATAAGCCATGGGACATGTATATTTGTAAAATAGTAACTAATGTTCATACACATAACATATGTGGCCTCTTATCAACAACTACAAAGTTATGGATACAATGGATTTACCTCATGCGTAAGAATAGGACTATTTAACATTTTAACTACACTACACTACACTATAGCCATGTCGTTGTTCCATAGTTCATACCTCACCTGAATCATACCTCTTCACATAATTTTATAGCCATTAGAACCAAATGATTCCCACAATTTCCATTTAGATACAGATTCCAAACCATTTGAAACTGAAAAGGTGTTTTTCATAAGATTCTTTTTTTGTTGTATTAGCAAATATTTGACCCAATAGTATCACATAACGTGTCATATTTTCAATATAAAAGACAAGGTGTTTGGCTACACATTTCATTCAAAAGCTGGTTAAGGTAATGTTTTAATTAAGGTTTTCTGAAATTGTTACATGCTTGATTTCTGTGACAATTTTTGTGATTTGAAAGAAGCTAGAACACAAAACAGGTGACATTGCAATTGCAATTTCTACTATTAATGTCACCACAAAATATAATTGCAAATAAAATATATTTAGCCTTTTTGAGAGGATTTTTATGTTTTTAATTTTGTTATCATCCTAATCTTTTTATGATTAATTGGTGACAATGATACACATGGCATGGCACATTGATGGCTCTAGCTTATCCTTTTTGTATTTTATGAGACATACCATACTTTTACTAGTTTATATTTGTTGACATTGACTATGGCTGCTATTGTGTATTGATATAAATATTGTTAAAGATGGATCTGTTTTCATCAAGAAGAAATTTCTATTCTATAGTCTCAATATTAATTTACAGTGACACTGCAAGATCTATTTTCCGCGTCTCTTTTGATAAAAGGTTGAATATTGTGTTAGGTTATTCTAGTTGGCAAAGGGAAAAATGAATGCACTAGCAGCTACAAACAGGAATTTCAAGTTGGCTTCTAGGCTTTTGGGATTGGATTCCAAGCTTGAGAAAAGTTTACTCATTCCATTCAGGGAAATCAAGGTAAACAAACAAAACTGTTTCTCGTTGTTGTAGCAAATTTGTTTACTAGGCTTGTTTTGTATGTTCTGTTTCATGTCGTTATGGTTTTTTGAATGATGGTGTTCTGAAAATTCAGGTTGAATGTACCATTCCTAAGGATGACGGCACGTTGCAATCATATATTGGGTTCAGGGTTCAACATGATAATGCTAGAGGTCCTATGAAAGGAGGAATCAGATACCATCCTGAGGTTATTTATATTCTAACACTAAAAAAACTTAATTACTAAGTGGCATGGCATAGTGACAATGCTATCTCGATCCACTGAGATTCAGTTTTGTCACTTCTATTCGTCCTATACGAAAAAACATCAATTACTAAGTACTAAATGATTCGTATATGGTTGTTTGCGTTATAGATAAACTTGATGGTTCGTATTACAAATTCAAATGAACTGGTCTTTGGAACTGTTATGTGTGTTTTTAGGCTCAAAGTTCTGAATATGAATTGTTTATTGGAATGATTAGGTTGATCCAGATGAAGTGAATGCTTTAGCGCAACTAATGACATGGAAAACAGCTGTAGCAAATATACCATATGGTGGTGCCAAAGGAGGGATAGGGTGTAACCCTTCAGAATTAAGTATATCTGAGTTAGAAAGACTTACCAGAGTTTTTACTCAGAAAATTCATGATCTAATTGGAACTCACATGGATGTTCCTGCACCTGATATGGGAACAGGACCACAGGTTAGTTAGTAAACAGACTTGGAAACTTCTAAAAGCTTGGTGTTGTGGTCGCAATTGCAGTTGGGAACCTTGATAATACTTTGGATTGTGTAACTTTTATATATGATTGACGTAAATATGGACCAATATGATTTTTGGAATTCAACATTATCTTACTGTGTGATATGAATGCAGACCATGGCATGGATACTAGATGAATATTCCAAATTTCACGGCTACTCGCCCGCAGTGGTGACTGGAAAACCTATAGTAAGTAATTGTTTGCATTTCGAATTTCATTTAACTGAGAACAAACCATGCTTAATAAACCATTCACTTTTCTAAATTTGTTTCCTTTGTCAAACTAGGATCTTGGTGGATCTTTAGGTAGAGACGCAGCTACAGGAAGAGGAGTCATGTTTGCAGCTGAGGCTTTGCTTAATGAGTATGGGAAGAGTATATCTGGACAACGGTTCGTCATTCAGGTAATTTTTAAGCCTTTCATTTAAGAACTTCTTCAAAAGTTTTTGGATTTAGTATTTTGATACCGTATTGTGTATATGTTCAGGGTTTTGGAAATGTAGGGTCTTGGGCTGCACAATTAATTGATGAGAAAGGCGGAAAAATTGTTGCTGTGAGTGACATAACTGGAGCCATAAAGAACAGCAAAGGTCTTGACATCCCTAGCCTACTCAAGCATACCAAAGAGCAAAAGGGAGTAAAAGGATTCCATGGTGGTGACTCATTTGATTCTAACTCAATATTGCTTGAAGATTGTGATGTTCTAATCCCAGCAGCTCTTGGAGGTGTCATCAATAGGTGCTTTTCTTTTTTATAAATTACAAAAAAACTATTTTAGCGTTGGTTTTCTATTCTAGAATTAAATTATAACAAAGGAAATATCTAAGGCTAATTCTATTTTGTTATTCTTTTGGTATGGTTGAAGGGAAAATGCAAATGAAATTAAGGCAAAATTTATTGTTGAAGCAGCCAATCACCCAACTGACCCTGATGCTGATGAGGTTGGTTTTATATTTTTTCTCTTTCCTTCTCTTTCTCAGACAGGTTTAGAAAGATCAAAGAAATCAATGTACCGTTATTAATTACCTTCCTAACTTGCAGATTCTAAAGAAAAAAGGTGTTGTGATTCTCCCAGACATTTATGCAAATTCAGGAGGTGTTACAGTTAGCTACTTTGAGTGGGTTCAGGTAACTATTATATTTGTATAATTAAACTCTGATTTCATATGGATGCTTCTGTATGCGTAAGACTTATAACTTACGTAGTACCAATACTTCATATTGAAGGCTAATTGGCACGGCACCGTTACCTATTGCTACACTCGATCACTTCCATTTTTTAAAATTATTACTGGTATCTATGTGTTGATGCCGTGTTCAATGTCCTTGTTTGTTCAAGTGTTTAGTAGCTTATGACTCAATTAATCTAATATGTGTTGCTTTTATGTGATATACATAGAACATCCAAGGGTTTATGTGGGATGAGGAGAAAGTGAACAATGAGCTAAAAAACTACATGAACAGGGGTTTCAAAGATGTGAAAGACATGTGCAAAACTCATGAATGTGATCTTCGAATGGGAGCCTTCAGTTTGGGAGTTAACCGTGTGGCAAGGGCTACTGTCCTTAGAGGTTGGGAAGCTTGAGATCTTGTCGTTGCTGAATAAAATAGAGCTTTTAGTCTCAGCTGCACTTATTCTTGCTGTCAAAGTTTTTGTTGCTTTCATGTGTTGAGTGAATCAGTGAACTGTGTTTTCACCTTAGATTTTATCACAGATTAAAGATGAGGGTTCCATGTACTATTCTTGGATTAACATTCCATTTGCTTAATGAGTTAGAATCTACTTGTTTTTACTCCATCTATAAGCCTTAAAATACATAATACTAGGGACTTTGATCCTCTGTGGCTACGCAGCTCGGTCTGGCTGAAAATCCACAGTTTCATGAACCAATGACCGATGTTTAGTTGGTTCGAGCTACAGGCATGGGTATAGAGAATCCATGTTAAAAACTAGATAGGTGGTTCTCTGCCATCTCCATAAGATCTCAATGGTGTAGAAAGAAGAGAAAGCCAGAGATGTGGTAAAAAAGAGACAAAAATGTCTAAAAATTAACATGAAAGGACTTGTATTGAAGGAGACAAAAATGTCTAAAATTAACATGAAAGGACTTGTACAACATTGAAATTGAAAAAAGAAAAAAAAAACTTCATGAAAATCAAAAATTAAGTATAATAGAATTAAGAGCTACATCTTTTTTATAAATAAAAATTTCTTAATATTTGAATACTTGCTGGTAGAGGAAATATTTGAATACTTATCACCATCCTAAAAAGCAAATTGTGAATGTGAATAGATTTGCATGAAGTGAATATTCAATCCTACATTTCTTAAACTTTAAGAACGGCAAATTTAAAGGCCGATGATTTGAGAATAAAATTTTCAGACGTGTTGCGTTAGGTGACTTAGAAGTTAAAATTCATCTAGTACGAACTTGTTCATTCTCCTTTTAGAACTGTCAATTTTCACCAAAAAACTATTGTACTTAGTTGGCTGAATAAGCAGAATTAACAAGTTCATTCTAGATTGTATTGCATTATCGTCTAATATTACTGAGAGTTTAAATTTAAACACTTAAATCAAAGTTCTTCTAACTAACAACATGGAAAAATGGACCAAATCATAAAAGAAATGGTCAAACAGACTTTGGGCGGTGAATAATGTGTATCACAATTCGGCGAAACACTATTATAGTGTTTTAAAAATAATTTCCAGAGTTGGATGTGTAAGCTTCAAAATCAAACCACAGATTTAGATGGAAAGCAAACTTAATCTACCCTATCATACCCTGCCATGGTGATAAGTTAACATATGACAATATAAGCAACACTCAAACGTAACCATTCAGTTTCACAAGTTAAATAAAAAGTCAATTCAACACCAAATCTTCAATCGTAACCCTATGTGATCGATCATCCAAACAAAACGATTGAAATACAGACAACTAATATTACATAAAATTGGTATTTCCCTAGAATCTGCCCCTTCCCCTGAAACCACCACCACGTCCACCTCTAGGAGGACCTCTTCCACCCCTTGGGGGACCCCTTCCACGAAAACCACCACCTCCACGACCACCACCTCTACCAAAACCGCCACCTCCACGGCCTCCACCTCTACCACCTGATGCTTGTCCCCTGCAATAATAATCAGTCAGTTATGTTAACTTCAATTTCTTCAAACCATTTTAATACCCTTTCAAAAGCCAACAAATTGTTCCACGCAAAGATCCAACCGGAAATGTGAAAATATATAAAACTAACAACATCATTTTGGGACAGTGCAAGACATCTACATTCTAGCATGTATTTGTATATAGCTAAGATCAAAAAACTAATTTTGTCTTCATCACTTCTCAGTGATGCATTACCCCCTCCCCCTCTTTTTTATCTGCAAGTGAACCAAAAGGAACTCTGTTTCCTTTATTTCCATTCGACCATAGATATAGCCTAGGTAGTGCTTATAATACTGGCTAGTTTTTTAGACAATGTGAGACTCTGAACACCCCCTCACACTTACAATTAGACATCTGTAGTATGGACTAATGTGTGTTGGATAACAAGGATCTCAACAACCATAACACTAAGTATCATTTAGACAAACAAAAAAGTATATCATAACAGATGGCATCAAGACAAAAGGTCATAATCATTTTCAATAAAATAAAACAGCTGCACAAGCAATTATTACTTTAGGTTATAATAGAAGCGCAGCATGCTCACAACGAAACAAGCACAACTTTTAACAACGCCATGCCTCAGATTAGAGAATAATGTCACAGATATAAAACACAGCTACAAAATTTGAAATATAAAGCAGCTCTCACATTTTTCACAAGGTTAACATAACAGTAATGATGCATGAATAGCAAACATGCTATGAGATGCAACACAATACACCAACATAGAAATCAAACAATAGTTCAAGGGTTATAAGAAATACAAAACAAACATTTCAGAAACATAAACAGAAATTAATTGAAAAAATCTTTATCTTAAACTACTTTTCAGTGTCCATTTAACATCCACTGTATAATATACTAAGATAGATTAATTTTAAAGCAGTAAGAAGCAATGAGAACATACTTAGGCTGAGGAAGAAATCTTGCAAGAGGCAAGAGTTTCCTAGGGTCAATGTAAAACTTGTCACCAGCTGCATATGAAGTAGCTACAATCCCTTCCATCATTTTAACAGAAAAGTACTGCAATTCAAACAAAACAAAAATCACATCAAAACGCATTTCAACAAAACATACAAGAAAATAAAATCAACCAACAAAGAGAAACTCACAGATTCATTGATGGGACCAAATATTTCATCAACTTTCCCAATCTGAGTCATGTTTTGCAGATAAATAGGAGCATTAAAAAATGGAATTTTCTCATTGGTTAGCTTTGTAACAGCATCTCCTTCACAAGCATGGATAAACGTTGAAACCTCTGCAAACATCAAACCAAACAAAACAACAACTCAATAAAACACAAAATAAAAATCTCATTTTTACAAAAACGAAAAGCTTATAGATAAAACTAAGTTCTACCCACGAACCTACGACTTCGGAGGGAGGTCCTTCATCACGAAATCCACCTCCACCACCACGTCCACCGCCGAATCGACCGCCACCACGTCCACGGAAACCTCCTCCGTCACGACCACCTCTGAATCCACCATCACGTCCACCTCTGAATCCACCACCACGGCCGCCACCTCTTGCAGGGGGTCTCATTGTTTGGGAAAGAATGTAGCGATACTGTGAGCTGAGCTTCAACAATGGCGGGGCAGAGAGAAACTTTAACTTTGGGGTTTAGGGTTTTGCTGACGAATATTAGGGTTGTTATGAAATTTTTTTGGGCCTCGGTTTTTATTTTGGGCCAAAACCCATGGCCCATTTCAAAATTGGTCTACATAATGAAAATTGCTTCTTTTCCCAATTGTTTTTGCTCATTCCCAACTATCTAAAATAATCCCAACGTGAATTAACTCACATTCCGTGGAACCAGCGTGAGTTAATTCACGCTGATCCAACATGAGTTAACTAATGTTCAATAGAACCAGCGGGAGTTAACTCACGCTGAGTTCTTTTATGCCAATAGAACAACATTGAATGCATGTAACCAAGTCATTAATGACTCGTAATTAATACACGTTCATGATTGATCCAAATTACACCAATTCAACAACATCATTCACTCATAATACTTAGCATAACACAATCACTCATAATTGATCCAAATTACACAAATTCGGGGAAAAACATGCATGCATGAGCTGGACTGGGGTTTCACCACTTGTAGAATGAGGGGTTGATGCTTTTACAGTAGGACAAACAATCATAAGAGATGCGTCCAACAAAGTGGTCAAACATGAGAACGAGTGTTCTCACAATCAACATGCTTTAATAACATTTGTTTTTGACATTTTCGGCTTCTTAGCACCAAAGGTTATTGACTTTCTAAATAGAATTCAAAGGGTCGTGCATAGCAATGTCATGTATCATATGTCCACGAATGATTGTGTTTACGAGAATTGATTTTGCCATAAAAAATAGACCTAGCACCGTAGCTTGTTGCACGATTGTTTTCTATTCACGTGTAAGTAATTTCTGATATATAAAAATAACAACAAAAAATATTGCATTCATATAAAAAAGCGACAATTGTTTTAAAATAGATTCTTTAAAAAAAATATATTTTAGAGTAGATAGATAAATAATGAAAAAGTAACACTTAGATCATCTCTAATGAGAGAGTCTTAAATATTTAAGACCCTATATTTATTAGGGAGAAATTTTGTTGGGATCTTGTAAGACCTCAATCTTAAATAAGATGCTGAGTTGGAGAGATTTAATACTTATTTAATATTATCATTAAAAAATTATAAATAAGTAACATGTATAAACATGACCAATTTAAATATAAAAAAATGAGTGTTTCCATCGATGTTCTTGGGAGGTAAAAAAACACAATGTAAATGTAAAGGATAGCACAGTAAAATTTTGTAGGGTAGGTCCTATTGGTAGACTTGAAGAAGAGCCAGTCAAATGAGCCTATAGGTGTACTGCTTGGTCCGTGAGGATCCATTTCAGGAGAAACACGGTCAGGAGAGGACTGTGTGGGTTTGCATATGTCCAGATTCATTCATTGATTCCTTAACCGACAGACAACAACATACCAACGTTGTTTCAAACCCGATTTCAATGCCTTCACATTCGCCATTTCCATTTTCATAACATGACATGGCTTAACACTTACCACTACACGCCAAACCAGAAATAGGAAAACTTCTTCATTCTTATCATACCAATACCAACACCAACACCACTCAGATTCACACACCCCCCAAATTTCTTCCCGGTATGTTCTTACTCTCATTCTCTTCTATTTTCTTTCAAAATGTTTTTTTTTTTTTTGCATAGTGGGTTGTGATTTTTTTTCGTTATTAATTGTGGTACTAGTGATGAAATCTGTGATAAAATTATTTTGAATTTTTTTCATTTGACATTGTGATGTCACTGGAGAGGAAAATGAACAAATTTTACCTCTGATAATCAAGTTTAGTTTTAAAGTTAATTACTTGCATAATTGATCTCATTAGAGTGAAGTGTGAAATTTAAAGGGTCCCACGACCCATCTGCTTAGAATCTTGTCCAGAAAGACTGTTTGAAACTTGAGTGTGGATTTTGATACATATTCACTGGATCCTCTCCTTTTCTTGAATATTAAGTTATAAGATATGATTATGTGGGAAGGCACAACTTTGATCACGAAGGAAGGTCCAATCATGATTAAACTTGTATTATATCTTATTATTCAAAAACAAAATATCCAAATCAGCAAATCGATATGTTAAGGGCCCGTTTGGATTGACTTATTTTTGAGCTTATGCAAATAAATAAGCTTTTATCTACAATTTTCAGTAGTGAGAACTTATGAATTAACATAAAAGCCTGTTTATTTGCATAAGATGTTTTTCATAAGCTCAAAAATAAGTCAATCCAAACGGACCCTAAGTCCAACTTATTTCCTTGATTTTAGTATTTCATCCTGATCTTTATGCAAAAGCCTTTACAATACAATGTATCTAGACACTGACTATGTCAAACATTTGTCACGTTTATTAACTGACACAAAAAAGAGTAGGTATATGGATGATTAGTAAATTGAAAATGCCTTTAAAAAGGTGGGTGGATCTTTTAAAACTTCAAAAAATGGCGTGTAATTCAATCACATTATATAGCCATGCCAACAATATTTCAGTTTTTTTTTCTATAGAGAAAATAAGGCTAGGGAAGGATCCACCATTGGTTTCTAATCAAATTTATCATAAAGTTTGTTGCTTGCATAATTGACTGTCATTAGTGTGTAAGAAAGTGAAAGGGTCCCATTTGCCATCTGGTTATTGCTTGGAATATTGTTCAGGAAAACTGTTTGAAACTTGAGTGTGGACTTTGGCACATATTGACTTAGATGCTCTCCTTTTCTTGAATATTAAGACATGATTATGTAGAAAGGCACAATTTTGATCATGAAGAATCAACCATGATTAAACTGTGTCTTTCTCTACCTAACAGGGACATATTTATTATTAAAAGACAAAGAAGATCCAAATCAATATGCTAGATCCAACATATTTCCTTGATTATAGCGTTATAATAGTTCATCTTGATCTTTATGAAAACCTTTTACAAGTTCATTGTATCTAGACGCTGATTATGTCAAATAGGTCACATTTGTTAATTGACACAAACAAGTGAGTGTGATGAGATCACAATTCCACTAACAATCTATAATTCGTGTATTATGACATGCTTTCAACTATGCATAACTGCTGTAATGCTTGCCCTCATGAAGTACTTGCAAACATCTTGATTAGTTTATTACCATCATGCTCTTCTATTATAAGATTCTCTCTTATGTTTTGATTCTGCAGGAATCAATGAAATTCTTTTAGTTTGTTAATATCGGTACATAGATAAAACAAGTGGAACTGTTTCAATGTCAACTCTTAGCAACGCAACAAATATATTTTGGCAAGATTGTCAACTAGGAAAGCCTGAAAGGCAGAAGCTACTTAACCAAAAGGGCTGTGTTGTATGGATTACTGGACTCAGCGGATCAGGTTCGTATTGTTAAGCTTATTGACGTATTGCATACCTTTTTCAGCATTGACCCTTGATATGCTTTTATCTTTTGTCACGGGAAACATTATCATATTCTTGTTGTTTGTGATGTTTATGCTTTTTATTACGTTTTAGCTACTCCCCAATTTTAACAATCCCCTTGTCAAAAACAAAAAAAGCGATCTCCTCCAAGTTGACTTGATCAACAGGAACTTATTGTGTGTCATGCATGATAATTTTCTATGTGTTGTTAAGTCTATATTTCCTTTCATTCTTGACAAGAGTATGAAATGAAACAAACCAAAAAAGCTTTGCAACTGTTCCATTTAGAGATTAATAGTAACGTTTTATTCACTTTGTTCATTTGAATCAACTCTGTCACTCTTTGTAATATGTAACAAATTAGTCACTTCTTTATTAGTTCAACCAATAAGGCTGGTCCAACTCAACGGATAACATCGGTGGCAAATGGCAATTTATCCCTGTCATAAATGAAAGGAAATTGAAGTTACACATTATTTTACTATTTTCAACGTTATGCAGATTTTAGATAAAAGTTAGGATAAACTAGGTTTTTGATTCTAGTGCTTCTATATAGAAACTTGTAAAACTGAAACCTCAAGGCCGTTTACTTTGAGAAAATATTTTTGGTTTTCATTTCGAATTGCAAAACTTCCACTTTGTTTTGAATTTATGTCCTGTTTTCAAGTTTTGTATTAAGGGAAAAAAAAAAATGCTTTCTCAAAGTAAACAGGCCCTTAAATAAAACTGTTTACTTTTTATCTATTTTGATTTTTGCTATCGATCTCTGCACTGATTATAAAAAGTATGGAGAAACACAGAAGATTAAGGACAACCTTAGATACAAGTGTATCTCTCTATTTTGATTCTTGCATCATCCACTGCACTGATTGAAATGACTACAATGTAAAGCTGCTATGGTTCATTTGTTATTTGTGTTTGATTTGACTTGTCCTTAACTATTATCTAAAGAAAGGTGGCCAAAGATCCAAACTCTCTCCATGATTTTTCACTTATTCCATCCATTACCTTTCATGTCACAGTTATGACATACCGCATTCTAGTTCTTTTGCGAGTGAATTGTAAATTTTAGGAATTGAGGATACCAGAAACTGATGCATAATCTTTGAAATTCCTTTGAATGAGAGTATGTGTAACGTGGTTCCCACATGTTGTGTTGATTGTTTTCTCAAAATGTTCAGGGAAAAGCACATTGGCATGTTCACTAAGCAGCGAACTGCACTCAAGGGGAAAATTATCTTATATCCTTGATGGAGATAACCTTCGTCATGGACTAAACAAGGATCTTGGTTTTAAACCTGAAGACCGCACGGAAAATATTCGCAGAACTGGTAAGCTTTCTCCATAAACAAATTGTGTGTGAGAATAAATCAAAGGAAAAAACTTGATTATCAGTGTTAACTTGTTAATTATTTGGTTATGTTATCTGCCAAGTAGAGTGACAATAATAGTCTAGACTGGTATGCATGATGAATATTAAATTTCTTCTTGCCCCTTA
>Ga0315914_1005052_pt1 | contig 19442 bp, 9 predicted proteins | sample MpolenodulesMG_FD_203920 | JGI IMG/M metagenome (GOLD analysis project Ga0315914, IMG submission 203920) | Medicago polymorpha root nodule microbial communities from Los Angeles, California, United States - elongated nodules | ecosystem: Host-associated > Plants > Roots > Nodule | place: USA... | reverse complement strand
GGTGTAAGGGTTGGCGCACGATTCTGCAATTGTGCTTGCCCTCAGTGCTTAAGAGCATACGCAGAATCTGTTTTTGGTAAATTGGGTGGAATCACCGCTGTTAATCGTACAGTCGTATGATATGCGATCTTTTTGGAGTTTTTTTAGATGCCCGCCCTAGGCTTAGGGAAAGAACCTGTTTTCTGCCGCAGGTCAGAAAAAGGCCCTTCTTTGCACAAGTTAGAAGAAAACCCGTTTATGGGCACCGGTCATAAGAAAACCTGTTTACGAAATAGGATTTTTTTTGTTGATAAAACGTGCCTATTAATTATTTTAAATGTGAAATTATAAATATCACAAGAAGTGGCCTTCACGAAATTAAGCTATGGGTTTGTAAGACTTTATTTATTGACTTGCTTATACTTAAGAATTTATATAAGTATTTCAAGTGTGATTTAAGTTTCTCGTTGTCTTACTTGTGCTCTTTTGTATGAATTTTGTATAATCTTATGATTGCTGTGTTACGAGTGTACGTTTTACTTCCCCTTACGACTGTACGTTTCTGTTACATGGAGGTTTTCTGGACTATCTTCTTCACCTTTTCACGCATGTTCTTATATCACAAATATTCCAACCTCTCCTTGCTCTGGCCATGAATGGCTTGAAAAGTTTTGTTATTGGCCGTTTCGTAAATATCACTTTCTGCTGAATGCTTGAAACACGTTATCCCGTCCCTGTCTTTACAGATTTCTAGTACTCGGCTTCTCTTTACAGTATCCTGTAAAGAAATTTGCACTGTGATTTTTCACAGAATTGTCTACTGCTTAGAACACCAAGCTGATAAACCATAAACACACAAACCAAGTCAACAAATCGTTATAATTATAATTTATAAATAGGATCAAATATGTAATCTTCACATAGTTGTTGATGAACCAAGCTGCAAGCAAGTTTTGGAGCATCGTTTTCTTCCCTGGTTGTAGATTTATGCAATTTAGTGGTAAAATCATGTTTGCTGCTGTTATAAGCTTGCTTGTTAGCTACTCCCTGTGAATCTTATAATTTTGTATGTTAGAAAATAAATGAAGCATTAATAATTTTTTCTGGCTTGATCATTACAAATGAAATAGATTATTAATACTAATAAATTATTAATACTAATAACAATATAATAATAGAAAAAGTAATAATAGTATTTTGAGTATTACTAATGGGTAGTTTTGTCATATTAAACGACTTTCTTAATTCTTTTGCAACTATAATCTTAAATGACATAAAAAAGAACAAAAAGAGTACTACAAAACAAGTATACGTATGTAAGGAGAATTATATTGGGGTTTTTTGTTTGAATAAGCTGATAATGATGCTTGTTTTCTCTTCTTCGATTAATGGGTCAAAAGGGTTTGACTGTTTGCTGGCGCCAATCAATAGATTTGTTCAGGATATTTTCTTGTTGTCTTGAAATATGTATACTTTTTCTCATGTTTTTGATGGTTTAGGTACACATTGACTGTAAGTAATGACTATTAACATGCATTATTTTTAGCATAAGGAGTAACATTTATATGTAATCTTTTAGACTCGAGTATATATTATGGTGATCTTGATGATCAGTGTTACAATAACTTTCATGAAGAGGGACTGAAGTAATTTTATCATATATTTGCTCTTTAATTTTAGTTGTTTTTACAATTACAATTAGGATTTAGGAGTCTGAAGTAGCAGAATATTTTTCTTGCACATCTTGAAAGAGACGTCTCATTTTTCTTTTTGTTTGAAACTCTTTATCCTTTTTCTTCCTTTCCTTTTTTTTTCCTCTGTTTTTTGTTTGAGATTCACTTGCAAATTTTGTTTTATGGTCGTTCCGAGATACACGGAAAATCAGAAACTTAGTTTAAAATGTTGAAATATATAAATTTCTTATGCTTAAAAATACCCTCTCCCGTAACACGCCTCTTTTATATTCTCTATTTACATTCTTTTCTTGGTTATTTTCATGACTTTTGAGTGGAAAAATATGTTTGTTCAAAGTTTAATTTATGGTTCATCATGCATACTTGTCATTTTTTACTGAAAAACAAGACACCTGTCTTCATATTTGTGAAACTATCAATATAACACACGACATTCAGATGGAATTTGTTCGCATGACTATCCATCCACAAGTACCTTATTACTTAATTTTATAGCTCTAAACACTTGAGGTTCATTTGGCTGGTGTGTGGTCTGCTCATTTGTCTTTTTTGTTGTGTGATGATTTCCATAATTTTTAGTCGTTATAATGACTACCATTGACATCACTTATTTGATTAGGAATATTATAGTTTGTTGCAGCTTTTTCCACTATACTCTTTCTCACTCTTAATTTTTTTTTATCAATTTTTTGGGGGATGGGCAGAGACTAACTGTGGTTTGTTTATTGCATGTGTCATGTGGAATATGAAAACTGTGGTTTGTTTATGTAGCAATTTTCTTTGTGGAATTGTCCTGTTAAATGGTTTTTTTCTTTTTCTTTTTCTTTTCTTCTCATGACGAATCTGTATATGGAACAGAAAATGGAACACTTTTAATTAGCCTACTCAGACTACAGAATAGTTTTATCTTCATAAGTTGATATTATTGTCATCCCTGTCATACCTCTAAAGATTAAAGAAACGTTTGTCTCATAAAAATTTCTTTAGCTGAGCTTTGAATTTTCTAGGGATTTAAGTTTCTTATATAGATTCTGAGGACCGTAGCAGAATTTCTACATAATGGAGTTAACCTGAATCTTTGGGGGTTTTGATGAAATGTTACCTGTACTGCATAATCATTGAATACTATGTTAATCGTTTACTATATTAATCAACATAGTTTAAGATTACCAGATAATTTTATGAGTGGAGTTCTATGATTTGGCACCACTGTTTTCATTATATTGTGTGAATGCTTATGAATTTGAATGCATGTTGTCAGTGTGTTTGGCAGCTCTTGTCAGCCAACACCTCTAAACATCTTTTAATGTTCGATACTCCATATATATATGATTTACATTTGAAATTCATGAATTTTTGCTGAAGCTCAAGTCTTAAATAATTAATTGATGTAATTATTTCCCTTTTTCTTTCCCTGACTTTTCTTCTTATTTTCACTTTTGAACCATAGGGACATCTTCATACATACAGATTTTGTGACAATGTCTGGACCTTCATCTTACAAGATGCTTTGTTTAAGAGTGAAGACAAGCAAGAGACTGTTGGACGGGTTAAAATTGTGGCATGTGACTCAAAGTTGCTCGGTCAATAATATGCTTAATTGATGTTGCATGATCAATGAGGAGCATTGTCATCATCTGCTGGTACTATGATGGCTAGACCATAGTGATGAAGGACCTTAATTTCTTACAGAAACAAACAATCTAGCATATACACTGATATGATAGATTTAAAAGGCCTTCTATCTTCATGGCATTAGATAATTAATGTTATTTTGATAATATCACATGAGAATTTGATGAATCGTTTAACCGTTCTCTGTTTTGTTTTTCCATGAGCCTGTAAACAAACTTGTTTATTTATCTCCGGAAAACTATGGTTTGAGACTAGCTACCCTAAAAAGTTAAGCTATTACTACCTCGATTCCTTTTTACTTATCAATTTTGTAGAAGTTTGAGCTCCCTAATTACGTAGATCTCATTTGTTTGTGTAAACAATCTTCGAAAGACAAGTTTCTTAAAAAAAAATAAAAAATTCTTAGAAAGACAAGTAAAAAATAACGGGGGAGTAAATGTTATAGGATTGAAGTTATTTATGTTAGGAGGATTTTTACAGCATATGTGTCGGTTTAATGTTCGGCATGTATTGGTATAGTTGATCTTTAAATTAATAATAATAAGTTAGTGTTTTTCTAATTACACCTTGCATAATCCTAATTACACCCTAGAATGATAAAATTACCTTTGTATAAAATTTAATTTTCAAAAAGTCTCTTCATTCTTTCTTGGTTACACCCCAAAACTCATGTCTTTCCTTCTTTAAGCAGATTTAGATTTATCCCTTCTATGCAAGATTTCAAAGAAAATTTCAAGCAAATAAGGTTAGCAAGTTGTGTTTTTCGATCAATTGTATTTTTCTTGCCATGGGTTCCCTAATTCTAAGCCTTTTCTGGGTTCAATTTGTGTTTTTCATGTTTATGGATTCTACTGTAATTTAATCTTAAACACAGTTTAAGTAGGTCATGTAAACTGAGTTTAAGTGTACATATTTAAACTCTGTTTAAGTAGATCATGTAAACTTAGTTTAAGTAGGTCATATTAACTGAGTTTAAGTGTACGTACTTAAACTCAATTTAAATAGGTCATGTAAACTTAGTTTAAGTAGGTCATGTAAAATGAGTTTAAGTGTACATCTAAAAGTTCAACATTGTTAAATAATTCTACGTAATCTCAGTTTAAGTATGTACATGTAAACTTAGTTTAAGTAGGTCATGTAAACTCAGTTTAAGTAGGTTATGTAAACTAAGTTTACATGAACCTACTTAAACTGAATTTAAGTTAACCTCAACATGCAAATTGAAATCGTCGTACAATGCGTTGAACAAGGAAAAGAAAAAATTGAAACTAGCATTATTGAAAAAGAAGAAGAAATTCACTTATTTTTATGCAATCGAGTATGGATGAAAAATGTTTTGATTCACTCTTTAATCTGTTACAGAGATTGATTGAACATCAAGATTGTTTGATCATTTGTGGGTGAAAGAGAGTGACAATGAATGAAATCAAGGTTTTAAGAGAATTTATATAAAAGGGCAATTTTGGTATTATTAAAAAAAATTGGGCGTAACCAAAAATATATGGGGTGTGAATAGAAAAATTCAATAAGTTATTGAATAAAACCTTAAAAAATTATAATAAGTAAATATCATTTATTAAAAAACAATAGCTAAGATTCAAGTCGTATTCTTCCAAGTAGGATCAGCTATGTGGGTTGATTTGTAGGTGGAACAAAATTTTGTTTGATCTTTCCTAACATTTTTTTTTTACACTCTTCAAATCATGGATTTGAACCTACACATTTTGGCAGGAAACAAAGAAACAATCTAGCAATATATCATCAGATATGAATGTCTATATGAATGTCTGCATTTAAGTACTTTTTGACAAAGAAGTCTATACCAAAATTTAGATCCCATTAGTGTAGATTTATTTTTTATATCCCCGTTAGTATAGATTTCTTTTTTAAAAAGTTAGATATTTTATTTGTAAAGAAGGAAGGTATGGTTTATAGTTCTTACGTGAACAATTAGTTACATGATATTTTAGGAGTCAATCAGTTAAAAAATAAAGATGAGTGTGCAATTGATTATTATTTTATCTTATATGATATTGAGTCTGTCATTCGAGCTACTCACTATTTATACATACGTTCTAAGTAAGTTTAGTGGTGTATTGAAAAAACTCAATACATTCTAAATAAGTTTAGTGGTGTATTGAAAAAATTAAAGTTCCACGTCTGATAAATATAGACCTGAAAAAAGTTTTTAAAAAATGATATCCTTCATTTGGTTAGTTTATTGTAGGCTCAACTATATTTTTTATGCTCTAATTTTTATAATTTTGTCCCTCCTAAGTTCAAAATAAAACATTTGACGTCCTACCTTTAGTCCTCTTGTAAAAATGTTAGTCACCTTTAATTTTTTAATAATGCTAACAACATTAATTTTAACACATTCTTTTTAACATTTATTCTGAGACTCACATCACTTAATAAAAAAGTAAATATTAAAAAGAATGTGTTAAAATAAGTGTTGCTAACATGATAAAGCCGACGTATACATAAACACTTCACTATTTAGATCCCATATGTACAGCTCCATCACCTGATTGAAAAAAGAAAATAAAAGTCGAGCGAAGTGGGAGAAATCCCAAAGAAGAATCGAGAAGGCGAATTTTACCCAAAAGAAGAAGACAAATTGGGTGGAAGGGGAACATCAAAATTTACTCATAATCTCAATCAATTAAATTAATGTTGTGTTGTGCCAAAAGGAGTAAAATTATCATTATTCTTACCAATTAAATGTTGGTGGAAATAAATTAGAATGGAGATATGGATGATTGGGAGCTGACGAGGATGGTCCCACGTGTCCAATCAAGCAAAGATACGCTCAAGTTGACAATCAAAATCATTGGTGTACTGGATTCATATCATTTTTGTTCATTTCACTTACCTTACTTGGATCTTAGTCAGCATTGATATTTCATCTCTGCATTGGATAAGGATGTGCCACAGAATTCATATCTCTTCTTTTTCATAAGCAACTAATTTTGATCTCTGTCAAAATTGCAAATATATGTAAAAATGTCTTGTTTATGTGATTAATTTTTATATGTGGTTGGTGTCATATTTTTTTTACCTATATACAACCAATCAAATCATATGAATAGATATTTTCTAAAATTTTGTCAAAAAAAAAAGATATTTTCTAATTAATTTAAAAAATATATCATGAAGTGATTTGATTGAACACATGTTTATACAAATCAAATCTTTCATTTATTAGTAATTTCTCAAATTCAATTTTAAATAGTCAATTTAATCTTTAAAGATATTAAACATAACTTTTTTTACACATGGATCTAATCAAATAACACAAAATGACACTTTTACATGTTAATTTATAAAATATCAATAAAATGACACTTTTACATGTTAATTTATAAAATATCAATAAAAACATCTATATAACATAATAAAGATTTGATTGAATACATGTGTAAAAAAGATTTACACTATAAGTGTATATAAACTAAATCTCATCTTTGAACATGTTTTTTGTTGATAAATTTATGAGCAGAGATATAATCTGGTCACTCGCAAAAAATTTATGCCCCAATTAGTCCCTCACAAAAAATAATATCAAAATTACTTCTTTTTAACAAGAACAAATGACTAATTTCTTTTCAATTTGAAATTGTACTAGTGTGGTATTATTTTTTCTTAAGACTTAAATTACTTCAAAAGAAAATTGTTAGTTGTTTAATGATAAATATTAATAATTAGTTGTTAAATTATTTTTTCTAAGTTGCCTGAGTTTGATCCGAACTCAATCTCTTAGCTTAAAACAACCGAATCTCCAACCATAAAAAAATAGAAATATTATATTTCAAACACTCTAACATTTACATCATCAGATGATTATTATAAAAAACAAATTAGATTTTATTAAATAAATAATACATATAAACATTATTATAGACCAGATTAGTCATTTATTCAATAAATCTTAGAATTTGTTTTTAGCTTATGATAACCCATTCAATACTCCCACCGAAATTGAGATATAAAAAATGACAAGTTGCTCCTTCTCATGCATATAAATAATCATCATCTAATCTAACACGCCGTCAATCTCGTCAGAAGCATTTACATAACCCATAAATTCATTCAATCCCTTTTCAATTTCCTCTTCAACCACTCTCCTTAATCTTCAAATTCATCTTCATCCCTTTAATCTTCAATGATTCTGGGAATTTGTTGATGACAGAGATTGGACCATACACAGAGGTGACCACAAAGCTTGATAAGAAGAATTTCACACACAATCATCCACTCTAGTATTTCCATTCACCCTTTCATTTGATTCCATTTTCAACACCTTCACACCCATTATGTAAACTTCCTTCATTTTATTCCCGCCTTTACTCTCATCAATTTCATCCAAAAGGGTCACCATTTTCAAGGTATTTTCCTCTCTTTATTTAATTCGGGATCTTAAAGTTTGTTTTTTTTATTACTATTATCATGACTTTTGTTGCATGCTCTTTGTTAATTTTATACCTTTTAAATTATATGAGTATATTATTGTTGTTATTGGTTTAATTGGAGGAGGTAAAAAAGTTAGAGAATTAGAGTGATTCCTAGATTGTATTATTGGCCAGTATCTGTATTAGTTATTGATATTGGCATAATTTGATTGAAACTGTATTGAGTTTGGCATAATCACCATGTGTCCCTGTCATTTCGTCAAAAAATTAGAAGTTATGGAAGAACCTGTATGGTTCTAAACAGGGAGCTGCGTAGTGCACCGTCTGCATCTAACTTGCGAAGGGAATGTATTACAATGTTATGTTTAGCATGAAATGCTTTACTTTATAGTTTTATTGATCGAGGGAGTGATTTTAAAGCTTGCGAGTTTTCAATGCAATATAGTTTGGTTATTTCGTATTTGATATGGGACGTAGTGTTGGGCGGTAAAGAACCAACACGATAATAAAATAAGCATAGCAGAGATGAGGATATTGCGTTGGATGTGTGGTAAGACTAGATATGATTAGATTAGATAGAAATGACAACATTAGAGAGAAGGTTGGGGCAGTCAAATCATTAGAGGCAGAAAAAACCTATAAAAACTACAAGAGAAAACTATTAAGATAGACCTAGAGATTAATGAGTTGGATAGAGATATGATAGAACATTATGGCGTCGTTTGATCCATGTAGCCGACCCTATTCAATGGGATAAGCCTTGGTTGTTGTTGTATTTGGTATGTCATGAACTTTCTTCTTCCTTCGATATATGATCACTATCATTTGGTTTTTGGTTTTCTGTAAGTTGCAAAGGTTCTGGTAGTTGTCTCTGCCTATACACACACACACACACACACATATATCTTGATCTGCATTGCAAATTGGCTTCCATATTTTTATCATTAGTATATATTGATTGGTTGAGTATTCAATATTACTCACAAGTGTCAACCCTGTTTTGAGTTGCTAGATTAATTAAAGATGGTGGAGAAGTTCCTGACCGTGCCACCGTTTGAGTGCGCGTGGCGAGAGGATTTAAAATTCCAGGAAGCAGGTAGGGGATGCGTGGCTTTTGATGCATTTGCCTGCAACGATGTCACATTGGTTTTTAGGGAGAATGTGGGAAGCCAAGGCTACCACTACAAAAGAGATAGTAGTCCACACTACACAATCATATTGGGGAGTCATAGGAATCGGCGTCTCAAAATTGAGGTCAACGGTGAAACTGTTGTTGACGTGGTAGGGGTTGGACTCTGCTGTTCCAATTCGTTTCAGAGTTATTGGATCAGTATCTACGATGGCTTCATCAGCATTGGTAATGGGAAATACCCTTTCCAGGATGTTGTCTTCCAGTGGTCTGATTCTCGTCCCAATTGTAATGTTCAGTATATTGGCCTCAGTAGTTGGGATAAACATGTTAAGTACAGAAATGTTAATGTCCTCTCATTAAAAAACACTCTTATGCCCTTATCTAAGCATATTCTTTTTGGTGATTATCAAGTTGAGGATGATGTTACTGCTGCTGACAAACAGTTGCATATGGACTATGACAAATGGGGTCTCAACAATTTTCTGGAGAGCTGGGACTTGTCTGATATGTTATTCATCGTTGGTCCAGAGGAAAGACCTGTTCCTGCTCACAAGCCTATTTTAGCTGCTTCTGGAAACTTCCCTTTATGTTCCTCCTTTGCCATCACACTGCCCACTGTTTCTTATCCGCTTCTCCATGCACTACTTCACTACATCTACACTGGCTGGACACAGGTACCACTTTTCCTTCTTATTTGTTGTTCAACGTGGATATATTATTGAGGCAATCCTTGTTTGCTTTTTTTCCTACATTATTCATATTGCATTCCCACTATCTATTTATTATAGGTTTACTTGTGATTTTGTCTACTTGATTATCATCTTTCTTGGCTGATTTTTATTTTATTTGATGCACTGTTGTGTCTTTCTATCCTGTAGATTCCACAAGAACAACTTGATTCTTTGAGGGCTTTAAGTCTACAGTTTCAAGTGATGCCACTGGTGAAGCAATGTGAAGAGGTTATGGAACGAATTAAGGTAGATAACAAGTTGTTTGACACCGGCAAGAATGTGGAGTTAATATATCCATGTATTGGGCCTTATTGTTCAACGTTACCCTCACTTCCTGTCAGCATTCAGAGACTGGTTCAATTAAAACTGTCGGGCCAGTACAGCGATGTGAACATCTACGTTGAGAGTTATGGATTTGTTGCACGAGTACATAGAATTGTTCTCAGCTTATGGAGTATCCCCTTTGCCAAGGTGACCCAATTTCGTTATCTGTTATCCGATAATTTGTGATTTGTAACAGCAAGATTTATGCACCTAAACATCAACCTTTCCATTTTATAGAGGAAGTATTAACTTCAGTGAGCTTAATCATGTGAGATTTCAGTTCAAAATTGATGGGCTGTATTCTGAACAAAACTTTGAAATTATGTTTCCAAATTTCTTAAAATAAATTCTACATTGGGCAGGATCTGAAATGTCTGTGATATGTTCTGTTTATGACTTTACAATTTACATTATATTGTCCAGGAATGACTATAAGAATTAACTAGGTAAATAAAATTATTACCATGTTTCGCATTATTCTTTGTTACAAACAAACTTATTTACGTGACTAGTAATGTTGATCAATTAACACATCAGTTCCATTGCAGTTTCATCATTCAATGTGTTCTCGTTGGGTCTTTGCAATGTTAGTTAGCAAGCATATTGACCAGAAATAATTCTTTGTTTTATCTTTATGCAAATAATACTCATGCAACGTTTGCTAATAATGTATTTTAGGTGGTGGCTATATATTTTTGTATACCGTCCATGTGAGCCATCGATTGAAGATGTTGTTATTTTGACAGATGTTTACAAATGGAATGAGTGAAAGCATGTCATCAGAGGTTACTTTACGGGATGTGCCGCCAGAAGCTTTCAAGGCTATGATTGACTTTTTATATGATGGACAATTGAATGAGAAAATTATTGATTCTGGTTCTTTGTTGCTCCAACTTCTTCTATTGGCTGATCGATTCGGAGTGACTTTTCTTCACCAAGAATGCTGCAAAATGCTTTTAGAATGCCTCTCACAGGTAGTTGGGTAAACTCCACTCACAACAGTAGTTAGTACTTACTAGGAAGATAGAATCATTTATCCTGTGGATACCACTTGGATTAAGTGATTGAAGAAGAGAGTTGCGGTTTTTGGACTTATGAGAACAAAAGAAGAGGAGAGAACCATTTAACAATAATCAATTATCAGATATTGATACTTCTTGTCTACACATCATATGCAGGGATGAAGTTCCTCTTTTGGGTGAAGGTCATACAACAGAGTTTTTCTATTATACAAACAAATTAAATGGAGGAGGAAGCAGACAATTTTGGCAACTATTAATGACGTAGCTTTTGAAGCTAACTATTGAACTTTGTTGCAGGACTCTGTATGTCCACTCCTCCATGTGGTTTCTTCAATCCCATCATGTAGACTTCTTAAAGAAACACTGCAGAGGAGAGTTGCCATGAACTTTGACTATTTTATCAGTGCCAGTACTGACTTTGTTTTGTTAGATGATACAACTTTCTTCAATATCATTAAGGTTTGTTTCTCTTAAAGTTGCTCCATTTATTGAATTTGATGTTAAATCCAAGGAATAGAACTGAATGACACTCAATATCTTCTAAAGAAGTGTGCATATTTGTTTGCTTACTGGTAATTCAGAAAAGGTTTTTTTGGGTAGAAGGGCATAAAGGAGTGGGGTTTTATTTATGTGGATATGCCATCAAAGTTGGACCTGTACTTTAGTGAATTCATGCATGTGAAATTTGGATGGACCTAAGTTGTGTGATTTGAGAACTGTAAATATCGATTCACACATTTGAAGTTCTAAGTTAGCCTATAACCAAAAGCCAAAACAAAAAATCCCCTGGATATTAGTTAGTGTTACATCAGCAAATTGGCTAACCTCAACAGTAGGCCTTATAGTAATATTGGAGCAACTGACTGATAATTTCTCAAATCTATATTTGAACGTTGCAGCATCCAGATCTGACGGTAACATCTGAAGAGAAAGTTCTTAATGCAATCCTAATGTTTGGCATGAATGCAAATGAGTTATTTGGATGGGAAGTGGTGGATCAGTTAATAATTAATTCAAAACCTGAACTCCTTTTTGGGGAGAGGCTTCAATTAGTTTATGACTTGCTGTCATTTGTGCGATTTCCACTGCTACAACACTCCTTACTTGACGAGGTTTGCCTGCTCTACATTAAGACACTTAGGTACAGGGTTTTATTACATTCTTCTTCTAATTACACTATTGTAATTACTGTGCAGTTGCAGAATAGCAACATTCTCAGGCATATTCCTGTTCTACAAAATTTCGTAAGTTTGCTGTCTTATTCCAATGAATACTTCCTGTTTTTTTTTTTTAGTTGATTCCATTTTTATATTTAGTGCAGTTTTGTGAATGGTTTTTCTTTTGAAGAAGCTAAACTAGCCCACCCAAATTCGCGCGGTTTTGTAAATGTTATCTTTGATTAATTGTTCTGTTGTTTATATTCTTACAGGTTCAGGAGGCAAGAAATTTTGCTAAACATGGGCTGGGAAGGCCAGAAAATGAAAATAAGTAAGTTCATCATAGTTTTTCTCATTGGTTTCTTCATCAGGCATTATGTCATGCTTTGCACTTTGAGTCATTTTTCAAAATTTAGATTGTAGCCTCTGCAGTGGATTAGCTATAGGTTTTTTGGTATGAAAAATTTTTGCAATTTTTTTCCTTTTTAACGTATTGCAAACCTTGGACTCTATTTCTGTGGTATTCCCTTTCTTATGCAACAAACATATGGGTACGACCCCCATATGGATGATAGCCATAATTTATTTTCCAGATCCATACAAAAACTTGATTTCTTAATTAATGTAATGACTCAAACATTCTCTCCCTCCCTCCCTTTCTAACACTACTTTCATGCGTTGCAGTGTTAGATTCCAACATAGACGGTCTAGTTACAGGGAGCTCCAGTATATTTGTGATGGGGATGACCATGGAGTTCTGTACTTTGCAGGCACATCATATGGTGAACACCAATGGGTTAATCCTCTTTTGGCCGAGGTAGGTCATGCTTTATGTTTTCCCCTTTTAGTTTTTAGGAATTCTTATTGCAAGCGCTGGTCTTCAAACTATTTATACATTCTCTAATAAAAAAAATATAAAATTGTGGTAGGCAAAGAAAATTACCATCACAGCCAGCAGTCCCCACTCAAGATACACTGATCCCAAGGTTTTGGTCTCAAGAACATATCAGGTGTTCTAAATTTATTTACTGTGGTTTATTTTTTAACTATTAATGTCTTGGATGGCACCTAATACTTCATTTGGCTATGACAGGGAACATGTTTCGCTGGGCCTCGTTTGGAAAATGGACATAACTGTTCCTGGTGGATGATTGATATGGGACAAGATCATCAGGTACATAACATGCTCTTTGAACAAGTGGATATTTATTAGTTTTGAGTGACAATAACAAAAGCTATTTATTCAGTTTAAGGAAAACATAAAATTATCCGACTGCAAAATAAAACATTTAATTTGATGATTTATCGTCACGTGATAAATAAAGTATTGAATTGAAACTCAATGAGTAGATCATTTTTGTTAAATTGGAATTTGGAATCAGCATCTGATTAAGAAAAGGGAATTTTTTTACTCCAGCTTATGTGCAACTACTATACAATGAGGCAGGATGGCTCCAAGGCCTTTCCGAGATGTTGGAATATTCAGGTACACAATCTCTGCTATGTGGATTTGTGACTTCATTGTTTAGTCTTTTTTTTACAAAGGATTGATGTTGGGATAAAAAATGAAAAGCATTTAATTTAATGTGTATATTCTATGTTGGAAAACGCTTTTACACATGCTTCAAATTGTATTTTATAATATAGTTTTAAAAGCTGATATAACAAGGTGTCATTATGGTGTCTTTTGATTGGATGCATAGCTAAAATAATTTCGCATTGTCAGTGCATGATAATTAATCTCTTAATAAAATACGTATGTGTGCAAAGAACTTTTTATAGAAATATGACTTGTGAATGAATGAGCATAGGTGGCTGAGTATGAAGATTGACTTCTAAATTAATTTATATGGAATCTACCATACATGGTCATGCATTCCTTTTTTTTGGGTAATTTGCAACAAACTCTTCCTACAAAAGTGCATTGTTGTGTTACTAATACATTTAGTTTAATGACATATATTTGCTGTGTAAATTAATCTTACAATGACATCTAATAGAAGTCCTTTATTTATCCATGTCATACCATTAATTTTAACAAAAGTATGGTGATATGACGAAACGGAATGGTAAATTTTCCGTCAGATGTCAATGTAAAAGTGGTTTACTTTATCATGCATATTCTTTTAAATCCTATATTAAATAATGTATCTTCTAATAAATATTTTTTATTTTTGATTCCACAACAAGTATCTTTCATATGTAATGTGAAGGATTAATTAATATTGTTGTGTGAAATTATCAGGGATCTGCGGACGGAAAGAGCTGGCGGGACTTGAGGGTCCATGAAAACGATAGGACAGTATGTAAACCTGGTCAGTTTGCATCTTGGCCCGTAGTTGGTCCCAACGCCCTGCTTCCCTTTAGGTATTTCCGGGTTGTTCTCACAGGACCGACCACTGACGTTACTAATCCTTGGAACTTCTGTATTTGCTACTTGGAACTTTATGGCTACTTCCTCTAAAACCTTTTGGTTTGGCTCTCATAGATAGGTTAGGCACTCCTATTACTATACATACATCCTTCCTTGATTACATATCCAGTTTCGTTATGTTCCCTTATTTGATTGAATAATGTAATAATATATAACTCCATGTTGTTATACTAAGAATAATTGAAGTTCAGAATTTGGTGGTGAATTGTTTTACTGTCACTCAAATTGGATTGAAATAATAAAAATAATCTGTTTTGCTTGTCATTATGTAGAGGAGAGGTTCACCAAGTGAGTTTTATAACTTTCATTTTTATTCGTTATGCTACCCATAGACAAGAAATTGCAATTAAGAATACACCTTTAAACGTGAAAATTGTAAATATTTACTTTTTTGTAACATAGTTTCCACAGATATTATCAGCTGTCAATAACTGAACATGTCTTCGTGGTCCTGTATTAGGGTGTTATAAAAGTATCGGAAGAGCATTTATTTTATAAAAAAAAAAAGTAATAGATGTTTTCTTGGTATTATTTGAGGGGTTTGTCTAACATGTGCAATATTGCACATGTTAAGCCAACTAAAAGTTTTTTCTCAAAAGAAAAAAATCAACTAAAAATCGTAACTTTTCATTGAAAAACACCATTTATTTATTAAAAAAATTATATTTAATATAAAATACACAAGTTTTAAAACAAACTTACCATTTTAAACAAACATAGTAAGTTGTTTAAAAAAAATCATATAGAAAATTGTGTAGGTGTTTGGTTTTGAGATTCACAAAGTCAAGGCAGACTTCAAGGTTTAAAGTGTGTTGACAAATGTATTCATATAACACCGATTAAAGAGGTCATCACGGCAACATTTTTCATCAACTTTCATTGGTGAAAAAGTAGTCTACAAGCTTACAAAAAGTAGAGAAAATATATATCCAATTTGAATATAGCAAAATGTATTTATGAATACTTGTATATAAAGATGATACAGTTTTGATGTGATACTTTTCTTTCAATTATGTCTTTTATTCAAACAATTGTGTTTATCATTGTTTATAATATTATTTAAAATTTGATTAAAATTAGTTCATTTTCATCAAAATAAGAACGATCCCGTTGCAATAGGCTCTAATTGATTATATAAATTGTTTCAATTGATTATACTTCTAGGTTTGAGATGAAAATCTTTAGCCCACATTTTAGAAAAGACTCTAATTTAATTCTTCATGTTTGAATCCGAAAATCACTCATTATTAATTTAATTTGAGTTGTTGTAGATGTTTAAATTCAGTTTGGACGCACGTAAAACCTTCTTGTATATCCTGTTATGCGTTGTTGTGTTGGAAATGTTAACGTGATTTGCTGCCCTGTCTTACTTGTAATGGTTGTGACTTGTGAAGATAATTTGTACTATAGCGGATTGTTCGTGTGTTGGAGTTATCAATGTTGTGCACGTAAAACCTTAATGTGAGGGATGATATTGTATTGATTTAGATTTGGCTATGATTGATTGATTGTTAGTGTCGTATGAAAATTTTATTATGAATTATATGGAATGTATCTTGTATTGTGAATGATTGTCTGAATTGTCTTTGGGAGAACTGTTTGTTAGTTGTTTGCTCAGGGTTATTCAAAAATAAAAATATATATGTGCACATCCTACTTGTGATTTATAGTGTGGTAAATATTCTCTGCTAAATTGAATTGTTGTTGCTTATATGAAATTGTTTAATTGTAATTGTTATGATATTGAATTGTGTTTTGTTGAGTTGAATGGGTACTAGGTCCATTGTGGACTAAGGCTTTTTTGCAATAAAGTTTGATCACAGGGACTTTATCAATGTGAACGTTCTTTCATTTTGTTTTACGCTGTGTATCCTGCTATTCTTCCAGTAAGTTTCGCTCTCACTCAGTCAAATTGATAAAAATACCCATGCGTTAGTTAACAAACGCAAGTGTAAAACTATACGTCAGTTAACTAACGCTGCGTGACTTAAGATACACATGTGTAAAACGATGCGTTAGTTAACTCACGCAGAGTGTTAACACATGCGTGAGTTAACTCACGCTTACTGATATATCAGTACAACATTAAATGCTGTACTGATATGCATTCAATGCAAAGTGTGTCATTAACGACACGTAATCTTTACACGCTCATAATTGAACCGAATTACACCAGTTTAACAACATTATCAGATAATACGACATAATCGATCAAAATTACCCAAAATCATAGTTTTTCTCACAAACACATAGTAACACATAAACGATCCAAACGGTCCAAATTACACAAATTCGCCGGTAATGACCCGTAATCACGTAATCACACTTAACGATACGTAAACGATCCAAATTACATGAATTTGTACTTAAATTCCCAAAATCACATAACAGTGCAAATAACCAAAATTCATCGTTTTTCTCAAAATCACATAATCACATACAAACGATCCAAATTACACAAATTCGTCGTTAATGACGCGTAATCACTTAATCGCATATAATGACACATAAACGATCGAAATTACATCAATTTGTCCTTAAATTCTCAAAATCACAGTGTCTCACATAAACGATCTAAATTACACATAAACAGAAATTCATTAAAATTCAACATTACAGACACAAATTTGAACACATTAGACTATTACACGTTCAACATTTCAACGGATCGGACATAAAGATGTAAAGTGTTATCCTCAACTATTAACCTAAACATGTAATCAATGTCACTATCATCTTTGATAACTTGTGGATAATATACAGTCTTCCAGAAGTCCTCTTCCTTATCCTCTCCCAAGTCGAGGCCTGACACATTTACTATCACATCACATGTTCTATGACTTGAACCAATATGGATAAAGAAGTCATCAAGTTTTGCGTTCAACTCGTCCAACTTGTTGGTTGGGTTTACAAAGAACCTAGCCCTCTTTTTCACATCTGCATAACGAACATGAAGTTTAACTGCATCTTGTGCATCTTCAAACATGTTTCACTTCACAAAATATAATGAAAAACAAATATGAGATAAAATAAATAGTTGAATAATTAGAGACCAAAAAATACGAGCAATAATTGGTGTGACATAACCGGCCACAAAAAAAAAAATTCACTTCATATATTTATATAGGCTTAAATGCACTTTTGGCCCCCTATGTTTGTCGTCGTAGCGATTTTGGCCCCCTAACAAAAAAAATGTAATTTTGACCCCCTAATTTTCGCAACTATGTTGAGAAGCCGCCACGTGTCCCAAATAAGGGGCCAAAATCGCAACTTTTTTGTAAAGATAAAGGGCCAAAAGAGCATATTTTCCTAAACATGACAAAATTAGGGGGTTAAAATTGCATTTTTTTTTGTTAGGGGGCCAAAATCGCTACACTAGTAAACATAGGGGGCCAAAAGTGCATTTAAGCCACTTATATAATATTAGTTACATATTGGCCATAAATATCCAAATTACATATCCGGCCACCAAAAAATACGTCGGTGTGATATCGTGTAAAAAATAGGACAAACACCGACCAAAAAGTCTCATAACCTATAACCTATCTAAGTAGTCTAGTGATAGTGCATAATCTTCGTCTTCTTCCATGTCTTCCATGACTTCAAATTCTTGTTTCTTTTTTCCGGAGTGGGAGTATCACCACAAATAATTGGATTGTGCTCATTTGTTGGTTTCTTTGGCGGCTTCAACACCTTGGAAATGAGTTCATTGAAAACACGTTGTCTATCCAAAAATGCAAAATGTCAATTCTCCGCCTCACCAATCTTGTTATTATTCCACTCCATACAACTCGGTGGTAACAGACAACCTTCCTTCAAAATAACATGAAGATAATGGTTTGACATTAAGCAAGGACACATTATGTTGGCATGTGGATTAAGTGATGGAGCACTTCGGATTGGGAAATATGTCTCACATATACCTTTTTTGGGCAAAGTCAATAGAACAATAGCTCTTTTGTAGCAAGTAGCAATAATGTGACCCATATCCGGAGTGGTCAACCACTTATCTTCCGGCACAATACCACTTGTACATTTTGGAGGGTGTAAACCATTCAAGATTTTGTTGTAACGCTCCTCCGTGTCATATATCGACATGTAGTCACTCTTATGATTTCTCAACTCATGAATAAGTGCTTGACGAATCAATACATGATCTTCCTCGTCCATCCCCAAGTGCACAGCTATCACCCGGAATCCACAATGACTATCCCTTTTAACATTCACAATTTCTTCAACAAAAGGCCTCATGATATTTGGAATTTGTGAAATGTATGGGATATTCTGAAATGGTTTTGAAGTAGAGGATGAAGCTTGTGAGCGGGAGTAAGTGCCAAGGCGTGCATCTTTCCTCCTTGGAAGTGACCTCTTGGGTTGTGAAGGTTGACTATCCGGATTTTGATAATCCATAGTCTCCCACCTAGAGGGGATTCGACCCGTAGATGACACTTTGACTTAGTCCTCTTCCTTTTAGGTGCTCCCTTGGTTACCGCCTTTTTGAAGGTGGAGACAAATTTGTGGTTTCCGGAAATGCTATTTGACGCATCATCTATTTGATGTAGAGTTTCATATTGTAAGGGCTTGTCTTGAGACGTTCTTGAATGCCATTCCAGTCTTCCATCACGGAAAAATCATCATCAATTTCTTGTCCTTGTACACTTAACCTTTTCCAATGAGGGTATATATCATCCAAGACAAGAGACAATTTTTGCCTACTTTTCATGGCAATAATACCCGCACAAGGTAAACCGTACGATGTCTTTTGCACACAACCACAATCTTCCTTACCAAAGTTGAATGTCTTGGAGCGTTTCAATTCATCATAGATAAATTTCAATGCGCGTCTAGATACATAACCCTCCAACTCTCTCATCATCTTGATTTTTTTGTATTTGTGTTCTAAGACCGTTTTGTTCCTCCCA
>Ga0315914_1005051_pt1 | contig 19446 bp, 4 predicted proteins | sample MpolenodulesMG_FD_203920 | JGI IMG/M metagenome (GOLD analysis project Ga0315914, IMG submission 203920) | Medicago polymorpha root nodule microbial communities from Los Angeles, California, United States - elongated nodules | ecosystem: Host-associated > Plants > Roots > Nodule | place: USA... | reverse complement strand
ACCCATGGGTGATTTTGGGCCAAAATACGACGAAAAAACAACCCCAATTTTGATAAATGAAGAAGAACAAAGAGACAATTTAGAGAGAAACTGGACTTTATCTTTATAAAATTAGGGTTGGTTGGCTTTATTACTTGGTTTTGGGGCTTTCACCCTTTGACCTAAGTTTGTCAAATCTGATCGTATGGTTGCAACCCTTTTCTTCTGCTGGCTACCATGGCTTAGATCTAACAACACATGATCTAAAGTTGATGATTAATTTCATACATGATTTCATTAATAATTTACTTTTTTGGTCAGAAAAAGAAGAATCTGCTTTTAAGATTCTAATAATTCGGGAAAAAAATATAATAAGAGTTAATCAACCGATCTCTCTCTAAGATGTGCCGATAAAAAAGAGTGGGTAAGTTATCACTGATTCGCTAAAACTTGATATGCAAGAACCATAAAAAATATTGAGATAAACTGATTAGTAAAGAGGAATATGTATTGAAAAAAATGACTACACAAATGTTGAACTTGAACGAAATTGAATTAGCTAGATAAAATAAGATGAAATGGGAAAGTTTAGGAGTTTACTTGATGGTGATTGAGATCCACAACGATGACGACGACTTTTGTCATTTTGATTCCCTGACATGTTTTTTGCTTCACAGGTTGTCACTCTCTTTTAATATCTTGTATTATCTCTCTTTCTGAGATTAGACTAAATGAAGATTCTACTAAAGTTTTAGCGTTTAAAGCTCGTGTATAAAAAAGAAATCATTTATTTATAGTAAAACTCGGGTATTAGTTTCTTTTTTGCTTTTTCTGGTAAATCTCATGCATCCATTTCCTGAAAAATCATATTTGACTTTTTGATTATAAAATATATTTTTTATTATTGTTTCGCAATCATGTAAACAATTAGTCAAATCAGCCCCCACCCTAGCGCCGCCGGCCGTTACTTTCCTTGCCCTTCCCTCGTTTTGATAGAACCACTGCGTAGGACCACTTCCATTCTCTCAGAGGTTTCCCTCACCGCTACCAGCCTTACCCTTCTTCTTCCATCATGTAGCCACGTTGCCGGTGATGCGAGCAGCCTCACGACTGCGTCATCACCAAACCGCTTCTGTGTTGGTCTCAAAACCTGTACAAGGTTGGTTTATTTGGTTTCACCGCAACCCAGGTTGGTGTTTAGAGGTTCTCGTACTTAGAGTTGCTTTTGAGATCCTTGACGTTTTGAATATGGTAGCAGATCTGGTGTAAAGATGGATGGTTTTCCTCATCCTTCTCAGTGGCGTTTGCGTGGTGGCAGTGGTTACGCCGCTACGATTCATCATGGTTCCGGTTCACAATATTCAAACCCCATGGTAGCTACTTTCGTCGCCGTCTGGGGTCGTGGTTCTACTTCAGAAACCCGTCACTGTTGTGCTAGTATGGTTCACGGTGTGCGAGTTCCGTTGGGATCGAAAGGGCTGTAAGTGCTTGCTATGATTTGTCACAGGGGTTGTTGGGACGTGAATCGTGTCTGTGTTGGCTGTCGATTCAAACACCATCCCTAAAAAGATAGGCTCATGCTTATCTCTGATTAATTGGTTTGTTCAATTCAGAATTGTTGAGTAGATGTGTCAGATTAGACGTTTTTTTCTCCAGCGGCAAGCTTCAATTCGGATTCCTAACCTACTGTCGTCATCATCCTCAAGGTTGTCTTCTTTCTTCAAGGTCTGATAAGGGACACACTATTGTGTTGATCCAGGTGTTTATGGATGGTGGTTTCGAATCTGGGCTAAAGCCTCCAGTATTCCTCCCCGCGTCGGAAGGAGTGTCTTATTTGGTATGTACTTTGGGGCTCGAAAGAGCATTTATATTGACGTGCTTTGTAGGGAGATGGTACGTGGATCTGCTCCGTGTTGACAGTTGGTTCATTCACCGCGGTCTAGACCTTTACTTAAGAGGCTGTTATAATCCATTTATGTTGTTTTTAATTTTCATATCACCTGTTTTGGTAGACCTACATTTTGTGGATAAACTGATTAGATATATGTCCCTCAGTTTTTTTATGTATTTTTTTTCCCTTTTTTAATAATATATTTATGAGCATCTGGCAAAAGATTAGAGTTGGGTACAAACTGAGTTGGGAGCCACTCTTTTTTTTTTTCCTGCCATTTGCTCTTGCCTTATAAAAAAAACAATTAGTCAAATAATAAAATATTAGTTGAGCTCGACGATGAGGAGAGAGGCGTGCTAATTTCAGATAAAAAATACGAGAAAAATGATTGTCTATGATCAAATATTCCATGAGTCTTAAATAAAATAAAACATTTTGATATTATTTGTTACCTTTTACAATAAGAGATATTGTGCCAAAAAATTTAAACTAAGTTTTTGGTGGAACAGTTATGATAGATATTATATTCACACGAAATATATCTATCTATCTATTATTATATATAACGGGAAGATAGTCATACAATTACGATCTCCCTTTTTTGAACATGTCATTCCAATTTTGCCATTTCATTTCAATTTTGCCCTTCCACTCTTATGATCTCCATTTTTTCGTCACCTATTGATTTCTTTTTTTTCATTTACATGTTGATTGTCTACAATCGAATGCATTTATTTGTTTTTCTCAGTTTTGTCGGCTCATTCACTTTGTAACCAATGGGAAAAATCAAAAGAATGTCCATCTTCACCCTTTCGTTTTATGATAAGAAACACACCTCCCCACACATTATATTCTCATTCACACCCTTGATATTCATAGTATCATTCTTCTTATGAACAAAAATAGGTTGAACAATATAGAGATAAATAAGTGTGTTTTGTAGGTACTTTATGGTTTTCTCCTTTTTCTTCTTAATTTGTACATTTGATTTGATTTATTTAATTGCATTGTAAAATATTTTCCCTCCTCACTGTTTGTGATATTGAGCTGCATGATCATTACATGCTAATTTTTCAATTCGTTCTTTTAACATAATTTAATCATAGAAGTATATTCTCTATGTTGAGCAACATGATCATTGCAGACAGTGGCGGATCTTGACCAAAATATTAGGGGAGCTTCAAATACTAACTAAAATGATTTTTTTAGGGAACACTTAACTAAAATGTTATATTTAAAATTCATAAGAGGCTTATATAGTTTTATTAAACATTCAAAATAAAATTAACGCAAAAAAAAAATATCTATGAAAGGAGAGGGTTTTCCGGTAAAAGAAAAAAATTAGGCTTTTAGTATCATTTGTTGCACTGAGCTTTTAGAACCATTTCCAAATAATAATCGTAAGAGAATTACTTGTCAAAAAAAAAATCATAAGAGAAATAATTAATTTATGCACATCCATTTGAGAAGTGTGAAAAGAAGTTCTATCGTCTTCTTCATGCCCCTTTCTCCAAACCCTTAAACCATTCTCAATCAATTTTTTTTTCTCAATTGATTTGAATATACTACAATTTCTCAATCAATTTTCCCCATTTTCCATTATCATTATCTTCTCCCCAATTTTTGTTTCTTCCATTCAGTCCAAGAATCTTCCACCCCTTTCGTCTTCTTCATATGGTTCTGTTGTCCAACCCCATCTCTAACTCAGATCTCAAATGGGGCTTTCCAGAAAACTAAAGGTATCATTGCATTCTTTCTCATAAAGGCAATGGAAATTCAAACAAGAGAAAATACGAGATTTACAAGAAGGAAATGAATCGAGATTCGAATCGGCGACGACATGCATACGTAAATTTGAGATCAGCGGCCGAAAGATTCTGTGTGGATCTTTAATGAAATGAACGTATGGGGGTGTTGTGAGGGAGAAGTGGTCAGCCACAGAAGATAAGTGTTGCGGTGGCTGTATATAAAAATAAAAAAAATAAGTGGGGGGAGCCGCCACTGATTGCAGAATCGTGTTTCAACTACTTCCAAAATATGTTACTTTATTCCCTATTTGAAATGATGATAATGAATTTTCAAATTTTTAAGTTATTCATGATCAAACTACTTGATATATTATGTAAATCAAATGTGCATGGTATATAATGAGAGATATTTTTGGGTTAGATGATATGATTTTGGCATTTGGTTTTGCACATTATTTTTGTATGGTTAACATCATGATTTCATTGCTCTGAATGTTTTCTTATATGTGATTAGATATGTTGTTGATGACAGGCCATCTTACGTTCTTACGTTATTTTTATCATGTTTTTCAGTCATTTTCAGTAGATTTTAACAGCAAATAGGAAGAGTATTAGAACAATTGTATATGATTTTGGGACTTTTGTAATGTTTTCTATATTTGAGTCTGTAAGTCTAGTTTTCACAAAACATAGCAATTTTAGGGGTTTTTTTGAAGTAATTCAAGAAGAAATCATGCAAATCGGAAAATCAAGAACATCCGAATATTCGTGAAGACTTTGGGAAGACCAACAATGATGATTCAAGAGGCCTCATGCGACTTTACAATGGAAGGAATTTTATTCTCATTTCCCGAGGCAAGTTATTTGAAGAGGAACACCTAAAACAACGGAAAATCGGAGAAACTAGGAAATGAGTGTAAATCAAAAATTTTAAAAAAATTTGTTTTGTTTTTTTAATTACAAAAAATTTATTTTTTGTTTTTTTACAAATAAAATTAAATTAAATTTTTTGTTTTTTATTACAAAAATTAAAAATAAAATAAAAATTTATTTTTTATTTTTAATTACAAAATAAAAAATATTAAAAAATACAAAAATAATTAAAAATTTACACACGTGGCGCCCACGTCAGCGTTGACTGGGTCGAAATTGAAGTAAGGGGCCAAAATTGCAAGAGAAAGTAAACTTAGGGTCCTCAAAAGAGTTGTTTTTTTAGGAGTCAAAATCACAACTTTGGGAAACTAAAGGGTCCAAAAGTGTAATTAAGTCTAAATTAAAAGCTCACCATAACCATTTCACTAATGACTCAAACACACTTTGTATCTTAAATTGAAAAAAAATCACAACTTGAATGAAAGGTTAAAATAAAGATATCATTATTGTCCTAAAATATCAAGATTCAAATAATAACAAGGATTTATAAACAAAGTTGTATTTCTAATAAATAGAATTAGAATCATAATTGAAAATGTTCTGAATGGAATTAAAATGTTACTGCTATCAAATGATTACTAGATGATTTACCACGTTTCTAAAATTCCAAAGCAATAAACAGATCAAAATGTGTCATGTTTACAATAAGTTATAGTGGTTTGATTGCTCTTAATGTTTTGTGAAAAATAATACTCCCTCCGTCCCAAATTATAAGAAGAAAAAAAAATCACTTATTAAGAAAACTAAAACATAAGAATTTTGAGTATAGTTTTTTGTGTTTTCTTTGAAAAAAGTTTTATAGGAAGATGTAAAAACAATTTTCATTGGCTATTGGTTATGAAAAAAATGAAAGAGAGAGAAAATTGAATGTAATTTGCATTTAATTTTATGAGAATAGACAAAAGTTTATCTTGGAAAAGATATTTTTTTAAAAAACAAGATTAAATAGGATAAAAGTTTGTTTTTTTTGCTTATAATTTGAAACAAAGAAAATGAGTGTTTTTTGTTTATATTATGGGACGGAGGGAGTAAGTCCCAATGATATAAAGTAATACTAATGACTCACACACACGAGTAATACTAATGACACACACACACGAGGTTTGCTAACTTAATTAGACCAACAAAAAACATGAAGGTACAAGTTAACAAGTGTGCATCTTTTTTATTTGGACAAAATTATCCACATACTACTATTATAAACCATTATTAAGCGAAGGGTAATTATGTAATTAACAGTTTATGCGCTTTTACTAAACATTGTTGTGCTTGATGAGTATAAATAACATATCAAATTATTTTAGATTTGTGTATAATATTATCCAGCGATCAAATTTGAAAAATATGTATCAAGTAAAATAATATCGAGTGATGCTGTATTAATTAAACATTACATCAGTGTAATTTGACCCCTTTTTAATTATGTTATATATAGACTATGGTTTTTGAATTCAAATTCAAGCCCAAAATAGTTTTAATTATGATATTATTTTATTTAACCAAGTAAAGAGATGAGTTAATCAATTAACAAAAGATAAAACAAAATAACTACACATAGACCCACACCATACTATTATTACAGTAACTTAATTGATTGTCCTCGTGAGCTTAACTCAGTTGGTATGGACAATGCATAATATATGTAAGGTCCGGGGATCGAACCCCGGCCACCAAAAAATAAGAGTAACTTATTTGATTAGGTATAATTAAATATGAATTAAAGGATTTCTAATTAAATATTAATTATTGTTCCTCTTTGTTCCATCATATAGGCTCTCAACAACTTCTCTAAAGATTGATTAGTTCACTCAGTTGACTATTGATTTGTGGATGATAAGTTGAATTCATCCCAAATCTTGTCCCAAAAGCACATTGAAAACTTTCCCCAACACACAGAAGTGAATCTAGGGTCTCTATATGAAACTATACCAGAAGGTATTCCATGTTGTTAAACCAAAATATGTTAAAGATCAATATCCTTAAGTTTTTATGTTAACAAAGTATTTGAAAATACTTGATTACTCTGATGTTTGTTTAAGTGTGCAGGAAAATAATTGAAGATCTGATGTGGCTAACATTCCGGACTAAAAGACAACCTTATAGATTATGAAAAACAATCATACGAAGAACAATTCAACACTCTATAGACTCAAAATCTCATTTATAGACAGATATGAAGACAAATTTATAATCAAGAAAAGAGTCGACGCTTTATGATCAACCCTATGTGAATCAAACAATCTTATAGACCAAAGTGATGCTCTATACTTCAAACGTTTTTTTTAGAATTGCATATGTTTTGTTGATATGGACAAAAATTGCCAATGCAATGCAATTAAGGTAACATTATCCGTTGAAGTTGACATTTAGCCATATGACAACAATAGAACAAATTAAAATGTAGCCAAGTAAGGACGACAAAGAGTTGTTGATGCGTGTCAATAGAACAAGAAGAAAAAAACATAACATGAAGCTATATATATTTTGTCCAAAAAAAAAATGAAGCTATATACATATATACATAGTGATTAAACAAATACATTTCAAAACACTTATCTTTGGAATTGACTTTTTTTTTGGTTACATCTTTGGAATTGACTCTATATAAGACTATGTTGGTGAAATAACATTTACATATATAAATAGCCTTTTCAAAAAAAATTAATAATATATTTAAATTAATTATAAGCAATATATTGGTAGTAAAAAGTTTTCATAAAATATTGGGAAAAAAGGTTCCATTTATATTCCCATGACTACCACTTAAAGTAAAGAGTTACTAATATTTATTTGCTTCTTTTTTTATAATAAAATATAATAATATAATGATTATAAGAACTCATAAAAGATAAATATATTTTTCATATGCATACTAACTCTACTAAAAAAAATGCGTACTAACCCTATATCAATGTCTATATTTATCAATGACCAAGTACCATTCAAAAGAGAGAGAAAAAATAGTAAATATTACGGTTCTTTTTGTAGCTTTACCTAACTAATGCATATGTTCACATTTAAATAAATAGAAACATAAACAAAGTAAGGCACGGGTATTAATGCCTTGCTGCTCTCTACTCTAGCTAGTTCAATAATTCTTCTCTCTAGCTCATGTATACATAAGTTATAATACATACATTGGTAAGCTTAGTGAGTCCTTATCATGTAATTAATATCATACAATTAACTATTTTGTTATAGTCGCAAAGTCTTAGGGCGACAATTATAGTTACACTTACACACTTTAAACTTAGCCATAGTCACATAGACATATGGCATATAGCAATAGAAATAGAAGTACCTTTTAAGTTTCATCCCTTTGCATGTTATTCTAACTCCCAATCCCATTTGATTACTTTTTCAACATTCCATCTCCATGTTTTCAAACCACTCTTCCTTCCTTAATTCATGGCCCCATTTAATCAATGACACATATCCTCTACATAGTTATGAATTTAGATCTTCTGAATAGTTGTACCAATGTAGTCAATATAGAGTCATGAATTTAAGAGAGAAATAAATATTAAATAATTTACATTCTCTAAACTTAAACTCAAGAACTCTACAATGTCTGCAATAATATAACTATTCCAGAACATCTAAACACTTACATTCGTTGAATCTATCTTTATAGATTCAACGTTGCATTCAGTTCTAATAACTCTGCAACGACTCTACATCGTGCACTTTATGATAAAACACACTCATAACACATTCTCACACATCTTTTTAGAAATTCTAATAAAGTTTCTTCAAACAATAGTAGAAAACTCTAACTTCAATAATACCTATAACCACCATGAGTGTTGAGAGAGAGAAAAAGTGTGGTGAAAGGTCTTGCTCCTTCCTCAATCCATGGATCACCAACTAGATAATAGCTATCAACTATATATCGATATGGATATAGATATAGATATATCTATTATATATATGGTATTGATATTATTCTTATATGTCTGTCAATGTAAATTCTCAAAGTCCCAAACTAAGAGCAGCTTTAACATCTAACCTCCATGCAAACCCACCATCACACTCTAATCTCCAAACATCACAAGGAACCATTTTCAAACACTTCTCATTCCGCCACGTGTACTGTAACCTAACACCACAGGTAAAAGCTGGGTAAGAATAACACCATGCAACACTTTCTTTCACCTTCAACCAAACAACAACTTCAACTTCTTCACTTTCTTCATTCACCACCATCTTCTTATACGCATCGTTAACCCTCAAAACTTTACCGTGACCGTCCGTAATAAAACACGGACACGTGTCAGTTTCAAGATTTTTCACTTTCTCTACGACCATGTACATACCCGTCACACTCTCCACCGTTATCCATGACTCCACCACCGTTTTCTCCGCCGCCGGTAACAGATCTAAAAACTTTCCGGCGTTCATAGTTTCAAGATCTGGATTATTCTGACTCCGGTTCAGATTATCCAAGATCTGAATATTTTCAACTGTTAGATTAAGATTAAGATTAAGATTAAGATCAACGTTCGAAGTAGCTGCTGCTTTCTCCGGCATCAACTGTAACGTAACAACTGCAAGATTTCTTTTCATTTCATCATTTGAATTTGAATGTTGAACAACTTCATCTTCCTCCGGTGAAGATTTCTTACAACTATTCTTTTTGATATAACCGTTGTTTCTTCGAATTCTAACGTATTTTCTCTTAGTTCTTTTACCTGGAAGTGAAGCTGTGTTGCTCTGGTTCGCCGGAGTTTGTTCTCCGGTGACTGGCTTCGGTGCGATAGGTCGGAAACGGAGCATTATTCCGTTGAAGATATTGTTATCGTTGTTGAGAGAAGGGTTTCTGTTGCACGCTCCCACGCGCCACACGTGTTCAGAATCCATCACGTTGGTTTTTGTTGGAGAAGAAACGTTTTTCTTTTTCTTTGCGTGTTGTCTTTCTTTCTCTCTCTCTCTAGATTTGTTTAGTTTTGCTATACTGACAATGGTTGCTAGGGATGGAAGCAGAAACGATAATGATAACTGAAGCACGGTGGCTGGCTCATCAATCACCACGTGTCTAGGGCAACTCTTTGTTCAACAGTACTAATTGTTTTTAACTTGAATTCATAAAAAAAAAAAATATATAGTTTTTAATTTGCATGCTTTTTCTTCTCTACTTTTTTCTTCAACATTACTAATAAAACTAGCCTAACAATATTAGTTTTTTTTGCTAATATATCATACTTAACAATGTTAATATTACGGTTTATACTAGATTTACCAATATATTTTATCTAATATATCTCTAGGTAAATGTTAATAAGTAGGTCATGTTAGTTTATATTATTATATTGAATTTTAATATATTTCTTTTTAACTCTTTTGATATGTCTAAATTCATCAATTGAAATAGCTATGTGGAATTGTAAGGAATTTGATAGTGGGTATAATGCTTTAGAATGAGGATTAGTACCAAATATGGTTAAAAGAATCAAAGTCGTGCCGATTTGGTGTCTATTTAAAATCTTAATGTCTAGCCATAAAAATATATTATGAGATATAATTTTATAATCTTGTACATTTCTTTTACACCATCAATACAAAGTCAATATTCAACAAAAAAAAATCAATACATAGCTGATAAAATATATAATACATTCATATTAAACTCTATTGATATTTATGCTTGTACCATTAAAATAATAATATCTATGTCTACTCCATGTGTGATATTATTAGATATACGTACTATGTATAATATATATTTTTTTATATTATATAATTTTATTATACACATACATATTAAACTTAAAAAAAGATAAAATTGTCCCGTAAATATAGCTCAGTTGATAGCTATTAGAGATAATTTATGAAGAGACCTAGGTTCGAACCTCATCTCTACATATAATGTGTGTGAATCTAACTACTACTAAACTACTTGACAAAGAAAAAAGATAGGATTGAAATTTTCTCAAGAAAAATAATAAAGACTTTTGAGTGCTCGTGTTGTTTAAAAATAGAGGTTGAGAGTGATTGACAAGATTATAAAGGACACGTGTTAGATATAATGGCTTAGTGCATCCTGAAAAGTTAAGTTTAAAATGTGATTGGTCAAAAATATTTCAATTCGGTTGGTATAGGTCCCATAGGGAAAGTGGCGTATCTGGATTTAGGGCATTGTGATTGGTCCCACGATTGAAGGGTATAACCAATGAAAATAGAGAAGGTGTTAAGCATTTGCTGGAAAGAAGGGGTACGTGGCTTCTTTGTAGGGAACAGCACTGCCTATAATATTCTCTCTCCCTTTGATGTGATGTGATAATCACTTTTGTATTGCTGCAATTTCGAGAAGGTGTACACGTACTTGAATTTTATTTGTGACAAAATAACATTGCATTTGCCATTTAATATCATTGATTTTTTGAAGAGATTTTTATTGTGCTTCCCAAGTAAGAGTGTTCCCCATGGTCTCTAGTTTGGTTTGCTTGCCTAACTACCTATGGTATACTCTTTTTTAGAGTAAATCATCAACTTCGTCCCTGAATTTTTACGGGTTGGTTAAATTCGTTCCTCAATTATGCAAAATATCAATTTAATCCCTGAATTTGTTAAATGTCAATCAAGTTAGTCCTTCTGTTCAAACGGAGCGTTAACGGGGCTGATGTGGCCGTTAACGTCTCAGATGTCAGACGCCACGTAGGCAGAGACTAATTTGACTGATAATAACAAACAGTTCAAAGGACTAAATTGATTGATTTGCAGAAAATTTTTGGTTTCTTCCCAAACGGCTCTTTTCTTCCCCAACGACTCTTTCTTCCCCGATTGTATAAAATTGGAACCCTAATTACACAATCTACACTCTAAAATCACCTAAATTTCCTCCAATAATAAGTGGTCCAGTTCTTCCCCAATTCAAAAAACTTCAAACCCTATTTTTTTTCGTATTGAATATGAAAGCCAAAATCCTCAAAATTTCTTGAAGCAAAACTATTGAAATAAAATCTGAAATGATGGGGGATGAGAATATGGGAAAAAACTGTTATGAAAGTCGAGCTTCATCTTCAAGCTCCAAGTTTAATGGTGATGAAAAGAGGTTGAAGATGATTCAGAAATGTAACATTTCTGTAATAATATTTCCATCAAATTAGTCCATGAATTATTTCTCTATCTATCAAATAGATCCATACGTTATATTAAAAACTCATCAAATAAGTCCCTAAATTGTTTAATCAGATATCAAATTGATCCTTGAAGCATATATGTACAAAATTAAGTAAAAAAGCCAGAACACACAAATTGAAACTGAAATATTACATAGGCAAAAGTCATTGGTCATAAGTCATAAGTTTGAGAAATTACATAGGAAAAAGCAATCCAACTATGGGACATTAACAAGTCATAAGTCCTCCTTCATTATCAACCATATTGTCTTCTTCCCTTCCTTGAGTAGCACCAACATTGCCTTCTTCCCTTCCTTCAGTAGCACCAACATTGTCCTCTTGCATATCATCAACAATTTCCTCTTCATTACCAACCCTATTTTGCACACTAGCAACCAAAGACTCTACTACATTTCTTTCCTCAGCAGTTAGTATGTCAACCTCCATAACTTTAAATGGTTCCTCCTCGGTTGTTTTCCCTCCCTGACTGAAATGTGAAGAAGGAGATATGGGTAATGCAGGGGTAAAATGGGAAAAGCATAAACAAATAAACTAAAAAGTGAAAATTGAACCTTTTCCAATTCAATCAAATTAGTCCTTGAACACGTGGTTTCCTTCTTGCCACGTGTATAAGACAACACAGCATGTAGGGCGACAGATCAACATGGCTAACGGAGCACTTGAACGGAAGGACCTTTTTGATGGACGTCTGACAAATTCAGGGACTAAGTTGATATTTCTCATAATTAAGGGATGAATTTGGCCGACCCGTAAAAATTCAGGGACGAATTTGATGGTTCACTCCTCTTTTTTAATTAGTCATGTACACATACTAATAATAGTTACCGTCGCTAGTTTCGTTAACTATTTGTATAAAATATCTTTAGAGTACCTTCTATTGGTCTTACTTCGATTTTAGTTTATAAACAAAAAGAAAATGTCAAAAGAGTGTCTTTAAACTATTACTATTTCTAAGGACATAAATGTATAAAATTTGCATTAAAAAATAGTGTATTAAAAACTTTTTAAAGTTTAAATGTGTTGTTTTCATTGTAAAATGTCTTCTTTGGAAACAAATATAAACATGTTTTTTTGTCCTTTTTTTCATAAAATATTTGATATTTCATTCATTAAATTGTTAAAAAGTCGTTGAAATTGCACAAAGTATCAGAGTAAAGTACAAGATAAATGCACAGTAAAAATTGTTTACTATTTTAATCATCAGATCCGCTCTTGACTTATAGAAGATCTATATACCGAATAATACTTTAAATTTTAGGTGTCTAGTAGGATTCATTTTTTTCATTTATTGGTGAAATGGGTGAGCAGAGAAAAAAAAACCTCTACGGAGGCACCTGCAATGGACACACGCATACACCCACATACATCTAAATTTAAAGATAAAATTAAGAGAAATGATATTTGAACATTCATTTTTTAACAACTTTTGTGACAACCCTCTCTTTCATACTCTCATTATACTTTTATTCTCTCTCTTCTTTTTTCTCTCTCTATTGTTATTGTCCAATAAAAAGTTAGGAAAAAATGTTGTCATTAAAAGTTGTTGGAAAGTGGATGTCAAAATATCATTCCTCTAAAATTAAATGTAGTATAGGCCCGGGAAACCAGATCTGAGGGTTAGAAAGGGAGATCTATCGGTTACTAGTAGATGGGTGGGTGGTGGTGCACTAGACACAACACATGGCATATCAGATAGAAATAACATAAAAAGATACTATTCTGATATCTCAGAGAAGGAAAGAAGGCGATGCAAGTGGACACAATGTTGACCTTTTGAGAATAGAGAAGAACAATAGTGATGTCTAGTGGAAGAATTACGCTCTCCACTCAATGGAGAAAACTAACTATAACATAGTGAAACTTAGGGAAACTAGTTAACCTATTATTTGTCTTAAATGTGACCAATTTTTCAGTTACACTACTCCGCCCTTAAATTTAAGACCTTGTTAGTAAAAAACTAGAAATTTGGTAGAAAATAATTAAGGCGGTTGAAAATTTAAAAGGATCTTACAAAATAATTGAACAAAAAATCTCGAGAGAATCCTATATTTAAACATCCTCATCGCCGAGTTCCTCTTCTCCCCTGTATTCAAATAATCCCTAGCAAGATGTAGTATTAGTTTTGGTGCCTTTTTAAGGTTGTACCACCTCGCTCTGTCCCCGGTGTTGCGCCACCACAACTGCTTAGACCTCTCGCCACCACTTAGCGACTGGTTGTTACCCATAACGATGAGATCCTCTCTGTCATTTGTTTCTGATAGTTTGTCCTCCTTCGTCTTCCTTGTAAATGGGTTTTTCAACAAACTATATGAGATTTCGAGTAACTTATGGATTATGTGTTTTGGTTATGTGCTCTTCTACTATTGGGTTTCTTTACAGACGACACACCGTCATATGCAAGCATTGTGGCAGACTCCGTCGTTGTTGTTGGTCTCGTTTGATGGCATAGGTTTCACCGTAGTTTGTTGGGTTATGCTGGTTTTGTTTCAAGATTTTGTCCCGAAGCCTCTATTTGGATGTCGTTGCGTTGATCTCTTTATTTGGTTTGAAAGAGTAGTTAATGCTTGACGTTGTTCTTTAAAGGGAGTTAATGGTACGTGGATTCGTTGCCTTGTTGTTGGTCGGTCCACTCACCAGTTTTAATCCTCATCATTTACTTTGTTTGGTGATTCCCATGTTGGTGGATGGATCCATTTTCTGGTTATAATGATCTAAGTTCCATGCTCACGAACTTTCACACACTTTTTTTTGCTATTCAGTCTTGTGCCCGTACGCAGGTGTGTTAGATTGTGCACATGACATGCGGTTGTTTGCCCCAAATTTTTATTTTACTTTTTACTCTTCAGGGTTGTTTTATATTTCATTTTGGTTGTTTGTTTTTTTTTTATAGTTACTAAGTCAGATTTTATGTTCCCGTAATTTGTTTTTTTTTTTATCTTTAATTTATTTAGGATGTTGGAGATGATCCCTGCAACCCTTTTACTTAAAAAAAATATATTTTAGTATAGTTTGTTTTTAACAATGATAAAAAAAGTCATGATATTAGCTCCCTTGGGACATTAGTTAAAATAGTTTAAAGTATATATTTTCCATTAAAAATAACAAAATTTCGACCTTTAAAAAGTTAAATATACAACATTTTCACATTTCTCTATACAATATTTCTACATTAGTTTTTTTCTTGTGTCTGGGGTTCGAACCAGACCTTACATTTTTCTTTTTTGGACAAAACCAGACCTTACATATATTATTATCATTTGTGGTGTCCGTATTCGAAACTCAAATCTTATATATATCATTGTCTATTGTTTATACCAACTGAGTTAAGCTGACGCGTATTTTCACTGGTGTCATAAAAATACTAATTAATATTTTAAATAAAAAAAAAGCACTACAAGTTAGAACGGGCAAGTACACATGTCTTTTGAAAAGTAGATGCATCAACTGAATTTCATTGGTTAGCAATTTTTAACTTTGAAGTTGTCTGTGGGCCCTAGCACTAAAGTTATGTTATGTTTTCGACGCGTGTATGTTATAGAGATTTTTTTTTTTAGGAAATGTAATAGAGAAATTAAAAGTCAAGAAAACAAATATAAATTAAATAATTTTTGAGATGTTACTTAAATAAGGGTAAAGTGAAATATATTTTTAGTTCTTTTAAATATTTTAACTTTCATTTTCAATCTTTTTATAAAAATTGTCCTCGTGAGTTTAATTCAGTTGGCAGGAACAACACATAATATATGCAAGATCCGGGGTTCAAGCTCCGGCCACCACAAAAAATCTTTTTATAAAAAAATTCAAACATTTATCTTCAAAATTTTTGGTTATCAATATTAGTCCTTGCAATTAACAAAAGTTGATGTCACGTGTTCCAATTTACCTTTTCTTTTTATGATATATTGTTGTTGAAAATTTCAAATATTATTAATTTAATAATTTAACTATTTAATCTTTAATGTAAAATTATAGATATTTTTTTAAGATCAAATAATTAAACTAATGATATTTTAATGTCTTATTAATGAAATTTTCCGTGAGCATAACTCAGTTGGTAGGACAATGCATTATTATATGCAGGGGCCGAGGTTCAAACCCCGGACACCCCACTTATTCACCTTATAAGGTGAATTCTAACCACTAGGCTACCTGACAAAAAAAAGAGTCATTAAATTGAAAAATAAAACTAGGTAGGTCAACCCTAATCAATTATCTTTATATATCTAAATGTTAGATAGTCTCCAAGTAGCCTTGATTAACCATAATCCCGCCTTTTTTGATTAGTTAAAAATTTTTTTATGAAAAAACCTTTATAGAGACTCGAACATGAGACCTAATGGTTTCCTCTCAATATTTTGACCACTAAGCCACTATCAGTTTTCTTAATTAATTTTGTTTCCATTAATTGATATCCAATATCAAATGCCCTTTTTAACAAACCATTAAATCCCTTTTTCGTTTTTCACTATCACATTATCCAAAATCCACTAACCATCTATTAATTTCTATTAGCACAACCCACACATGATTCTTTCAATTCTTGCGGAAAATTGGTGTTATAGATTAGACTTTTTGGAGACCTAATGTAAAGTTTATTTTTTTTTATATTTTTTTACAAATGGAGACATAATGTAAAGTTAATAACTTCCAATGTGGATTATATGGGTGTTATCATTACCATTTTGTAAATGAATATGAACAGGTAATAAGTGAACCTTAATGCATGACTAAATTTTTCGACAAATTGTCTACATTATTTTAAGATAGCCACCTATATCATTTCTATAAGCAATATATATATGTCTCATTTCAAGTTAGGGAATATATATGTCTGATTTCATATTCTTTATTTTTTTTTGTATGGAATATATACATCATATAGTTAGTTAATGAATCGATTTAGTTTTTTAAAACACTATTGTATTTCATTAAATGTTTCTAATAATATAATCAATTTGATACCAATACATGAAACTCTAATAAATCTGTGCATCGCACGGGTTAGAGTCTAGTAAAAATTAAAAAGAAAAAACACAACTTACATGTTCTCCCTCAATTTTCCTCCAAATTTTCCCTCCATAACATCTATTAATTAATTAAATAAAAATTAAAAAGAAAAAACATATCTTACAAGTTGTCCCTCAATTTCCTTCCATAACATTCTATTAATTAATCAAATAAAAAAGAAAAAGAAAAAACACACTATCTATTAATTAAATTAAAAAAGAAAATAAAAAAAATCCACTAACCCACTTTTCTCTCCAAACGTTCCCTCAACAAGAAAAAAATAGGAAAGGAATTAAAAAAATGGAAAACTAATTGAGAGAAAGAAAAAAACCTAAAGAAGTAAAAAAAATTAAAAAATGGAAGATTGGTTGAAAAATTAAAGAAGTAGTGACATGTTATAACATTTTTGAGCAATGCTAATAACAAACTCTTTGTCACACTCTATTGAACACACTCCTACTTATTGGTCCACGTCATTAACACTTTACAATGTTTTATCAGTTACTGGTTCTGCCTGATTGACAAAAACATAACAAGGCACGATCTGCAAAAGCCAAGAGGGTTCCTCAACTTCTCTCTCCAATTCCTATCCCTCAACAAACACAAATCCTTCAAAATAAATTAATGTCATCTTTATAAATTTCAGGATCCTTCTTGGATCTGTTTATGAAAAAGATGGAAAAAGATACAATTTTTAATTTCTTTTCTTCTTCCATGGGGTAGATCGATATGTATTGTGAATTTACTGTTTCTTTTGGAAGAGATGAATTTACGGTTCAAACCCATCACCTAATTAATCCAAGTTTAGATGGAATTTCCCCTTCTTTCAATATGACACGCATTACTATGTTTTTTTGAGCTGTTGACATTCACCCAGGACAAAAAATGGTTGTTAAAACCAACAGTGTCTCAATATGGGGACGAAATTAAATGAAGTATAAGGTGTAAAAGAAATAAAACCTGTTATAAATTATTTACCATCGCCTAACAATTATGGATTTCAATTTATAAACCTAGTATGAATTCAAAACTGCTACCAAGTTTCAAAGTTAAAAAAATAAACAATTTTAAAAGTTTAAGTTATCAAGAGAAAGAAAATGTGGGGTAATCATAATTGAATGGAGTTTTCAGTAGAGGAGGTCTTAAGAATGGGCAAAGTTCATGTCACAATGAAAGAGTGTGCAATGAAGGTGATGATGATGATATGAAATAAAAATAATTAAATAAAATAAAAATTACAGTGAACATGTATAACCGGTAAAAAGGTGATGGGTAGAAATATTTTTGATGATGTGGCCCAATAGTTGAGAGTGTGTCAAAAAGAGTTTGACAGAGAGTTTGTCATCAACATTTTTTTACACAAAAAAAGAAAATACTGAACAATTGAAAAACAAATTCAAACTGGGTATCATTTGGATACACTTTACAAGTCTAACCACTAAGCCACTTCCTTTTTGATTGATATATTGTTGCTTCTGAAATTGATATACCGTACTAAAACTTTTTTTTTTAAAGTCACAAACGTCCTAGCGGTTCCTTTTTTGATAGCAACTAGTAAAAGACCTGTGCTTTCGCACGGGTTACATAACAAAGCGATAATTATATAAAACATAATTGGATTGTTAATATTGTAGAATGTTTATAGATATCACACGAAAATTATGAGTTTTAATATAACGTTTCTATTACATATTTTTCTCTTATATATACAAAAATTTGTTAAAAAGTTGAGTCACATCAATAATGGATTTTATTTGTCTATATATGCGAAAATACATTTTTATGTATATATATGAGAAAGTTGAGTCACATCAATATTTTCAAAATCAAAATTAATGTAGTGTTTCTACTAAATAACTTTTTATTTTATAATGTAATTAATGTAGTGTTTTTATTAAATAACTTTTTATTTTATATGTAAAAGATTGTTCAATGTTTGCACCGCACCCGTTGCAGATTTTATTTACTTATATCTGTATAAACAAATGTTTATATACATATAGGAGAAAGACGATATGATAAATTTCGAAAACTTATGACTTTTTTCAAAGTCAAAATTCATGTAGTGTTTCTATTAAATATTTTTTTATTTGATATGTAAAGATTGTTCAGTGTTTTCAACGCACTCGTTGCAAATTTTATGTACTTATATGTGAATAAACAAATTTTTATATACATACACGTTAAAGTCGATATGATAAAAATTTGAAAACTCATGACTATATTCAAAATATGAACATTAATGTAGTGTTTATTAAATAAATTTTTATTTTTATATTTGAAACACCATTAAATATTTAAACCGCACTCGTTGAAGATTTTATATGCTTATATATGTTGAAAAAAATTATGTCCCGATATGTGATAGTAGATATGATAAAATTTTGAAAACTCGTGACATTTTCAAAATATCAACATTTAATTTTTTGTTTTATATTCCTTCAAAAAAAAGTTTTTATTTTATAAGGAAAACATCGTTCAAAGTTTGCACCACTCTCGTTGCCGATTTTAAATGTTTATATCTACAGAAACAAATTTCATATACATATATGAAAATGTCGCGATATGATAAAATTTTGGAAACAAGTGGCTATTTTAAAAATATCAACATTTTTTTTTTTGAAAACTCGGTATCCGGTCTAAGAACCGACTAAAAATATCAACATTAATGAAGTGTTTCTATTAAATAAATTTTTATTTTATATTAAAAACACTGTTAAATATTTAAACCTCACTCGTTGAGGATTGT
>Ga0315914_1005049_pt1 | contig 19450 bp, 10 predicted proteins | sample MpolenodulesMG_FD_203920 | JGI IMG/M metagenome (GOLD analysis project Ga0315914, IMG submission 203920) | Medicago polymorpha root nodule microbial communities from Los Angeles, California, United States - elongated nodules | ecosystem: Host-associated > Plants > Roots > Nodule | place: USA... | reverse complement strand
CAAAAAAAAAAAAATGAGAAATGACGTTGAGAATATGTTTTCTTGATGAATGTGTTGAGTAGTATGTTGTACAAAATATTTGAACTTTTAAATCTCTAGGCCGTTGAAGATTTTTAAAATACTGTATTAGTTGAGTTGATGTTTTTTTTTTTAGGGATAGTTGAGTTGATGTTGTTCCGGTGTATTTTAATGCAATAATTCTCTGACTATTTTCTCACTTTCTCCTGCATAATTACTTGAGCTTGAAAAATGGATAAAGCAGAACCTTATTGCACCTTGTCCCAAATTTTAATTTGATTAAATGATTGTGGAAGTAGGATTGATTTTCAAGACATGCTTCCACTAAACCACATATTATTTTGACGTGGCCATTTGTCTTTATTGATCTTTTTGGCTTTATTTCTCTCTTAATGCAATACTTTGTCTTTGGACTTCAGGTAATAGTAGGCAAGTATCTTAATATATATTGATCTGTTGCTGCAATGATAAGTTTGTCTAATCAGTTGAAATGTTATTCAATTTTTGTAATGATTGCATTCACAAATTCTTATTCGTCATTCGTTCTATGTTTTTGTTTTATAATCAGGGAGCACAACCTTGCACTCATTATACCCAGCGTGGATTTTGTAAGTTTGGATCTGCATGTAAATTCGATCATCCTACGGGATCCCTGAGTTACAGTCCATCTGCTTCTTCCCTTTCTGATATGCCAGTTGCACCCTATCCTGTGGGTTCCGCCATTGGTACTCTTGCCCCATCATCCTCATCATCCGAGTTGAGGCCTGAACTTGCGTCAGGATCCAGCAAGGAGCCTGCTTCATCCAGAATGTCATCATCAATGAGCACATCAACTGCATCAGCTGGCTTGACTTTGTCAACGGTTGTACCGGTTTCTCAATCAGATGCCCAACCATCTTCTCAGAGTTCCGGTTCTTTAGCAACTCCCAGTGCCACCACAAGTAGCACCGTCTCTCACACCTCAAGCTAAGCAATGTGAATGTGTTCCTCATTATCACTCCATTTGATCTCAATTTTTCGATTGACTGTCTTTACTCATGGAGGGTCTCAAATAGGTTTTACTTTTAAGTTATCCCAGTTCAGGTCCAACAGTCATTGCACCAATCAATTGTCTTTGTGTTCATATAATCTTTTTGTGGCCACCTCTTTGATCTTGAATAAACCATGGCCAACTTTGAAAATTTTAGCAACCCATACAGTCGCAACTTGCTTTTGAATAACTTAAAGAGAATCTGCAAGTCCATTATGCACATGCCCATCCACATGTCTATTTTTTGTGCTTATTTATCCTTCAATCTTTTTTTTTTTGGTACGAGAAAAAAAAATTAGTCCAAAACCCTTTTTTGCATTTGGGAATAATACTCTATTTATGCTCAGAAGACCCTGTTTGCTATTGTTCCCAAGATATCGAAAGGTTTACCATGAAGAGAAGTTATCAGGAGACTACAATGAGGTTTCACATTGCTATCTTTTATTATTTTTGATACACCATGGTGTTGTGACAAGTAAAATGCTTGACTTGTTGGGTACTTAAATTTATTACAGAATACATATATGAAGAAACACATTTAAATCAACACATTTGAATGTGTAATAATTTATTTTTCTCCCTTTTTATCAGTTTACTTGTGAAGCTTTCGTGTGAGATCAGGTTATTTTCTGGATGAATTTTTTATTGTTTTGCATGTTATCTTTTTCGCGCTTAATATCTGGTGATGTTTGTTGTAAGATTATTGTATTATAAGTAGAGTGTACTTCACTCATCGTTTGCAACCAAACTGACGTATACCACTAAATAAATCTTCACAGAACCAAATTTAAGAGTCTGACTGTAGCCTGCCATACATTTGAATAGGAAATTAAATCTTTTCAGTTGTACAATCTGTGAATTATAGTCACTACTCACCGTTGAGTTTGGTTACACCGTGGAAACCATTCAAATTGATTGTCTGTACCTTTTTAGCATAAATACGGGTGTTTGGTTATGTCACACAAAAAGTGGTTTTTGCCTTGGTTTAAAAAAATTCATGTTAGGTTTTGCATCAAACTTTCTTTGAGAATAAAAATGGCGCCACATAGATTACTCTACTTGAACTCTTTTTTATTTAAAATAAAGTTTATGTAACTTTCGCCCAAACTCAGATCGGTATTGACTTGTCTTGCCCACCAATTTGATCAATATGCCATTGTGCGTGCTTGGTATCACAACGAGTTTGACAAAATCATGGTATACTATGGTTTTGATGAATTTCAATGTATATCACTTGCCAAAATTATGGTTGCATACCATGATTCTGTCAGATCCAGTGTTAATTCACACATGCAATATTCTCAAATCCGATTATTCCTTGTTCTAAGTATAGGAACCTACATATTGTCTTTCTAAGCTTTTATGAGCTGAATCAAACTTGTGCATTCTTTAAGTTGTTAAGGTGCCTATGATGCTTTTTATCTTGATAGCTAGGAACATTTGAATTGTCATCAACCATCTAGGGCAAGATAGGAAAAGACAAAATATTAACAGTTCAAAAACAGGACACAATGAAATGGGTCAGTAGTTTTTTCTTCTTCTTTTTCTCAGTGGAATCACTTCTGTTTTTCTGAGGGGAACATTGGCTAAATAGGTTGAGAGTGTCATCCTCAGCTATTCGATAGACAGTTAAAGTATAAAATCCAAATTTTAGATCCTAAATAGAGACAACTACATTCACATACATACACACACGTGATAGTGGGACATGGTAAGTGGTTAGGCTATATTGAAGGACTAACTAACTAGTCAAAGTCGATATTATGTTTTAGTATAAAGTATAATATCGTGGTGGACAAATCTTGACTATCAATACACTCCAACACCAAGAATTAGACATGTAAAATTTTATGGTAGGACTCCATTTGTATGCAAGGTGTAGGATTTTTTACACATGTATTTATTGTATTGATTGAAGATATTTAAAGAACAAACATAACAAAGTGACATCATGTTGTTTAATAAAACAAATGACATATGTAATTTGATTATATATATATATTAACACTATGTATAAAACCAAATGGGCGGAGCAATGTTCGTCACTATGAGGCACTTGCCTTCACTGTGTTTTTTTTTGTTTTTTTTGTTTTTGGCTTTGATATATTTTTTGATTTTTTAATTTTTAAAAGTTACGAGGTTTCCTAACAAAATCTCCATAACTTTACAAAACGTTGTAAAACTGTTAAGAAAGTGCCACTTGTCCCAAAAATAAGGAGCTAAAATCGCAATTTTTTGTAAAGATAAGAGACAAAAAAGAATATTTCCTTAAAGATAAAGGATAAAAGAGTATGTTTTTCTAAAAATAGAGGGTCAAAATAACATATTCCCTCCGTCCGAAATTGTATGGCATTTATAAATTAAAGAATTGAAAGAAGAGAGAATAATAAATAGTTAAAGATATAATAGGAAAAATAACATTAATGTTTCATTAGTATTGTAAAGCAACATATAATTTGGGACAATTTTTTTCTCCAAAGCGACGTACAATTTGGGATGGAGGGAGTATTTCTTTAAAGATAGAAGGCAAACTTGTTATTTTGTTTGCTTGGTGGTCAAAATCTCAACTTTTTAAAAGTTAAGAGGTTAAAAATACACTTATGCTTTTTTTTTAATACACATATTTAGACGGTTCAACGTTAAAGGTCCTCCCAACAAAATGCAACTTAAAAGTTTATTCTCACTACTAATTTAAGTCATTTTTTTGACATAAATAAGAAAAAAAAGTTTTTACCGTAATTTATGTGTATGTTATACGTTTATTACTAATTGTTCATCGTGTATAAATATTTTAATATTAATTTTTCAACTCTCAATATAAATTTGTAGTATTTAGGACAAATTTGTTTTTATCAAATGAGGTTTATTATTAGAGACCGAAGCAAAAAATTCAAACGCACAGGTTTTGTGATTTATATATTGAGAAATACTATAAATGTTATTGAAAATGAGAAAAAAATCGTTTAATATCTTTAAAATACAATTATGATGTATGTATATGCTTTTAAATATACTTTTTTTTTGTAGTGTTTTAAATATACATTTAGTATACAAATACAAATTTAAAACAAATATAAATAAATATAGGCTTAATTGTAGTTTTAGCCTCCTAACTTTCCCAAAGTTGCAATTTTGACCCCCTAAGAAAAAAACTACAAAACAGTCCCCTAAGTTTTGCAACTGAAACAGTTTTGGCCCCTAAGGCAAAAAAAAAAAATTAAAAAAATAACACGCGACACCTCACTTAGGGTGCCACGTCAGCGTAGACCGAGTCAATATCATGCTTGGGAACCAAAACTGCTACAGTTGCAAAACTTAGGGGGCTGTTTTGTAGTTTTTTCTTAGGGGACCAAAATCGCAACTTTGGAAAAGTTAGGGGCTAAAACTGCAATTAAGCCATAAATATACGCTTCCTCGACAACTCGAAATTTCTGGATCAGTTACTCTTACATGTATCAACTGACTACAATTAACTATAATTGTGAAAACTACTACAATTAACTATGATTTTGTCAAAATAAAACTACAAAGATAATGAAAAAATGTCATTAGACCAACACCAACACATATTTTCACATATATTTTTACGATACGTATAAGAACCGGTTATTACACATTGCAACATTCAACATTACTAACATATGGAGACATAGTCACATAACTATTTTTTAACACCACTGGGGGTTGAAGTTGAGATCCACTTGAAGTAAGTTAAGAACAAATAAGATTACACCACTAGAGTAAAAAATAAGTGCATATCTAGTATATGATATTTTCAGTCCATTGAAACAGTGTTATAATAAATAATAAATCAAATTGATTTAAGTCATGGGAGATGCGTTTAGTGCTTGTTTGATGTCACAACGAGTTTGGAAAAGTCAAAGTACACTGCAATGATTTTACAAAAACTATACTTTATAGCTTCAACAAAATCATTGTGCCACCGTGATATCCAACTACATTTTAAAGCTTCAACAAAACTATTATAGGATCCCAAAAACATAAGTTAAAAATTCAAATAGGATTTCAACAATGTGGCATAGAGTTGTTCAAAATTCCTATTCATTACCATGATATGATATATTATAATAAAAAGGAAAAAGAAGAAAAAAGCAATAATCTAATATAATCTAATCAATCAAGTCAGCAAAAAGGAATGTAGTGCAAGCAATAGATTAGATTTAGAATAGAATCGCGGGTTATTGGCTTGACAACATATATCTTTCTGTGAACTTATGCTGTTTGATGGACACTCGTGCCATAACTTTCTTTATTGTTTCCAAAAGTTTAGGCAAACTAGCCCAAAAGAAGGATCAAATCATTCCATCAATATGCAGAGTAACTTTCCATTGAGATTTCAATACTAGAGAAACTTTTCTCAATCAACATATTGTATGTAACATATTTAGTAATAATTTCATTAGAACAACATCAAAAAAAGGCTTACTTACTTACTAAAGTTACTAGAAAGACAAAAAAAACATGAACAAAAAAGTACTAGTGCATGCAATGCAATGCATTACAATACAATACAATACAATGCAAGTATATATATCAAAATGCACCTCATATAAATAGCTTAAAAGAGAGGGTAACCAAATTCAAGTGATGGAGAATAGTTTGATGAAGAAGCAGCTTGATCATTCATCATCACATAGTTTGTGCTTAGATTTTCAATGATGGGATAATTAGGATACATTAATGTATCCATGCATTCTTCTTCAACTCTTAATGGATTGTTGTTAAATATAGCTGAAAGTTCATTAGAATTCCAATCCAAGAAACCTTGACTGATTTCACTTGGACAATAAGAAAACTCTGAAAAGTTAGAGACCCTAGTTGGCATTTCTTGAGAGAATGAAGTCATACCAAAATGTGACTGACCCTCCATTGAAATTTTGTTTCTTTCAGCATTGTTATCAACTTTTTCATCACTTGAAGCACTTACATTGCTTTTCCTTGAGTTTGAAGCAGGTCTGAAACAATTATCAGGAACAATGCATTCTAAATAACCAGAGTTACTAGTGTCATTGGAAAAGAAGAAATTATCATCATGAGTTGATGCATAAGATGTTGTTTTTTCATGATCAATCATGTCATTGTTCAATGAGGAAAGGTTTTGATCATTTTTACTAGTGTGTGCAGTGTTAAGGTGAGAAAGAGTAGTATTTTGATTGGTTTGAGTGTTAGTGAGTAACTGTGAAGCTGGTAAGAGAGTTTGAAGATCCATAGGAGAAGAAACAAGTGTGTGAAAATTGATAGTATCAGAGTAAATGAAATTTGTTCTAGCTTGGTTTCCTTTCATGGAAATAGCAGCTCTATCATAAGCAAGAGCAGCTTCTTGAGCAGTATCAAAAGTACCAAGCCAATGTCTTTCTTTAGTTGTAGGGTCTCTAATTTCAGCAGCATATCTACCCCAAGGTCTTCTCCTAACACCAAGAAACCTTCCTGGTTCTGATTGTTTCCTTCTTCCTCTTTTTTCACCACAAGGTGATGTGTTTGTGTTCCTCTGAAGTAGAGACAGACACATTTGTGTTTGATTTGTTTCATGATATCCTTTGAAAGATGAATCTGATGTGATCTTTTTAGAGGTTGACATGGCTGAGAAAATGGCAAAGAAAATATGGATTGAATAATGAGGCTGCAGAAGGTAAGAATGGTTATGTTATGACTTATGATGGATGGAGAATGGAAGAAGTTTGGTTTTTGAGGGCTCTTTTAAAGACAGTGACTTATCATGGAGAGAAGGAAAAGGACATCTTTTTGGCTACTAGACCATATTTTAGTCTTTAAAATTGAATACATGAAGCCTTACTTCTTAAATGTATCAAAATTATCAAAATATTTTAAAGTGTGTATTTTGTAAATAATTTTATAAACTAAATTGATAAATATAATATAGTTTTATAAACTAAATTGACCAACAAAAAACACTTTTAAGATAGTTTTTTTTTTTTTAAGGAAACTTTTAAAATAGTTGTTAAATTCGATACATTTAGAGATTAAATCATATGACAACGGCTATTACATTCAAAGATTATAATAACTTAAATAAAAAAAGAAAGATTAAAATAACTATTTGTTTTTTTTTGTGCAGATGTCATTCTTTGAAGGACCATACTCTACTTTCCACCCACTTTTAATTAAAATCGTTCTTTTTCTTATTTCTATTAAATCACTAGTTCTTCATATCACATTTACTTTAGGCTCACAACTTAATAGTGAAAATAAAGATTCCCCTTCACTTGTCAAGTTACTTTAAATGTGCTCTACACAACTACACTTGTGTGTTCTTATTTCTTTGCAACAGTCATTTTCTTAACTCCTAGTTCCAATGATACACTCCAAAATATGTTTTCTTATGTTATAGTAATAAGCACAAACATATATTCAATAAAGTAGTATTTTAACCAAATTATCAATAGTGAACTAATTATTACATCATGTTAATGCAATGTATTGGGATTTGATAAGGATTGCTCAACTTATCTCTTTGCATATAAGTTCACGTGTAAGGGATCAGTTAATCAATTAACTACCTGGAATTGACCTGGTAAACTCTATTGTGCTTTTACCAATACAAGGAAAAATAATTGCAAAAAAAGACCTACTAATGCACTAAAATATAAAACTTTTGCATGCCCTATGCATTACTATTGTTAGTTTTCTTATGAGTAAATAGTCATCAAGTTACTTGAATATGTTAGGTAATGTTATTATAGTCTCTCATTGTATCATAGTTATAAAAATATTCACAAATGAGTTTCTATTAGTTAATTTAGCCTATAAATATATCTGTAAATGTGTCCTTCGTTTGTTTTATCTAGCCATGGAAACATCCGTAGAAGACGCAATAATGATATTTTTAAAATTTCAATACATCATTGTACTATAGTGTAACACCACCACATATATTTAGAGATCAAAATCAGTTTTTATCTATTTATGTATAAAGAAATCTACCATATAGTTTGTAACTAATTGTTTACTCTAGGCTTGATAGAAATTGACCTAGTGAGATTTATTTATTTTTGGAGAACTTTCCAATGAGTGATTGAATGATTGGCAGAAAAGAAATCTTATTGTGGAGGAATCAATAATCAAAGAGACATAAAACCAGAAAAGGAAAAAACAAGTGCATAGTTTTGTCTACATACTCCTAGAGAGTCTCAAAAACATTTGAATTTGGAGGTACTAATTTTAGCATCACATTCACTATGTATTATGAGCATGTGAATCCGCGTTTTATGCAAAAATAATCAATCAATTACATCCTAAGCTCTTGTTTGCTTCATAATTTTCAAAGGGAGCAGTTAAAATTATCTCTAACTGCACGCAAAATTAACTAAGAATTTTGGATACTTGTATGAGGTTTTCCTGTCTTGTGTCACGGAAACAACCCCACATTAGAGTACAAAAATGAAAATGTCCCATTTTGAAGGACCCACTAGACAAATATTTTAAGTGTGTTGTCCTACATATGCTTCATATGTCAGTTTTTGATTTTTTTTTTCTTTGGTAAACAATTGTATAATTTTTAATAACTTTAGTTGTATATGAATTTATTTGTTCCAAACTGATAATAGCATTTGACTATGGTCCTATAGCTCCTCAGAATGCTATAATAATGCCCTGTGGTGATTTTCTAGTTCAAGTTAGGCTCTCAAGCAACTACTCAATCTAAATCTAAACCTTTTAGATGAAAGTCTAGATCATTTTCTTTTAGGTGCACCAAGAGTAATTTTTGACATGGAGATATAGACTATTTGTTTTTTTCTAAATACAAAAGTCCATTTAAGGGTTAATATCTCCGAGCACACGATTTTTCATATATGTAGACTCCAAATACTTAAGAGATCATAAGTCAAAGTAAGATCAGAATTTTTTGTATTGTGATTCTTTATGTATAAATATATGTATAATATTCCACAGATTTTACTTTAATTTATATAGCGTATTTTTGTGCTTGTGTTTTGTATGAATGCTACATAGTTTTAAGACTAATGACATAAAATTGATTTGGGAAAAAAGTTTACGCTCGCTTCCTGTAATATAGTGCCTTTTTAGTTAATCACCTTTACTGTTTCTGATCTTCAAAAGCCATTATAAAAAGGCTGTAGTCAAAAGTGCAACGAAAAGTTTAAAGGACACTTAAGTTGAGTTAGACTAAACCACCCCAACAAAACTAAAGTATAGAGAGACACATTGGAAGGAAAAGTATAATTTTAGGCCCTTAATTGGCCTACAATCACATGCCTATATTGCATTGGAAATAGAACAATAAATTAATAGATTATTATCGAATGAATCGAACTTGAGTTGTAACGATTTTGTTTAGTTTGATTTTCAGTTAAACAAATATTTAAATTGATCAAATTTATGTTAATTTTATTTTTAACATTTTTCAGAAGTGAAGTTAAATCAAACTAAATCGATGGTGTATGCTTTTGTTTGTCTAAAAAATGTATTTTTTTTTTAAATATTTGTATTTATTTTAATATCAAAAGTAAAATCTATCAAGTTTTGGTAAACATTTTATGAATACCTATTGTGCAACACAAGAATATAAAAACATTTTTTTAGCAAAGGCAAGCTTAAGTCATTTTATTAAGGGTCTTGTTAACCGGTGTCCTGCCCGATGACACTAGTTAAAGAATCCAAAAATAGAATTTATGTCTTGGAACTATAAACTGTAATTTTTCATCAAATAATAATTACATTACTTTTTAGCAAAGACTTACTTCTTTTAGTGCTTAACCAATGTCTCTGGAACACTTAATTAAAGAGTACATATCAACAGGAATATAATCAAAGAGACATGAGTTAGGGTGAGATAGAGATGCTCTAGCTATGGTGTAAGCAACTCTATTTGCTTACCGCCTAATATGTCTCACAACATAAATGTTGCGAAGTGACAAAAGATTCTTACACATATATCACCAATCTTATTCTAAGGCCAAATATGAAATCGTTTTTAGCTTATATGTTAATGGTTATTTTATGAAATTTTAAGTTGAAATAATGTATTTGTCAAAAAGAGAAGTTGAAATAATATTATTAAAGACGAAAAATGTGAATATCTAAATTAAGCAACTTAAGTTATATGTTACCAATTTTCAAAAAAGAAGAAGTTATATGTTACAGTTCCCTAAAAAGTTATAAGTAACGATTATCAACTAGTAGTAAAATGTTTCCTTAAAAAACAAAAAACTAGTAGTAAAATGGTAAAATGTTGAGCATGGACGAAGTCAAAGTCGGATCAGTAAATTTAGTAAACTTATCTATTTGGTTTACCGATTTATTGGATTTTAAAGTTGAAAACCAAAAACCAAACTAATCTAATTCGGGTTTCTTCAATTTGGTTTTTGATCTGAACCAAAAAATATCAGGAATTTTTTTTAAAAGGAAGATCGGGTAATTTTTTGTTTGGTTTGGTGATTCAGATGCATTCAATTTTTTTTTTCTTCGGGTCAAGGGATACATTTGATTTTATCCGAACAAATTACACAAATATATTCAATTTTATCCGAACCAGTTACACTCTTAAGTCACATCATTATTATGTTCTTTCTCTTTCTATTCTTTAAAGGCTCACTTGTGAGATATTTTCCCATTGTATGAGATTTTAAATTTTTTTATATACATTAATAGTTTCTTTAGAAAAATATTCATAATTATTTTTTATTATTAGGAAAGGTAACTTTATTTTCTCTCCCTCATTGTATAAATAAATGTAATATTAATTATAGATAGCAACACCTTTTATATTTTCCGCGTTACATATATATGAAATATCTTATAATGATTTATGTCTATCTATAGAGTGTCCTATAAATATTTGATAATTTTTTTTAAAGTTTTAAAAAATTAATTATGACGTGGATCTGATACGGATATTCCTTTTTTATGTTTGGAGTATCTAGACTTCTCAAGCATAAATTTCTTTGGCTTAAATGCAATTTTGATCCCTCTATTTTCAAAATTGTTAACTTTTGATACTCCATTTTTCTAAAATCATCATTTTGATCCCTCTAGTTTCAAAATCAACAAAACATTTTGGTCCCCCTCCTCTCATGATGGTGTGATATGTTCATTAATGATGTGGATCCTACATGTCATTGTCTACATGGTACATCATTTGACACCTCATTTCCATGTCATTTTAATTAAAAATTATATATTAAAATATCATAAAATTAAATTACAAATTAATATTAAGATAAAAACGAATCTGGAAGGAAGATGATCATCTTTGGATCTGTTCTTCAATTTGAGAATTTTTTTCTTCAATTTAGGAATAAAAGAACAATTTAGGGTTTCTAATTTTATTCCTCCCAATTTTTTTTCCTTACAATATTAATTTTATGATATTTTAATATATAATTTTTAATTAAAATGACGTGGAAATGAAGTGTCAAATGATGTACCATGTAGACAACGACATAAACGATCCACATCATTAATGAACATGTCTAATCAACACGAGAGGAGGGCAACCAATTTTTTTTTGTTGATTTTAAAACCAGCGGGGATCATAACGTTGGTTTTAAAAAATGGAATATCAAAAGTTAACAATTTTAAAAATAGAGGAATCAAAATTGCATTTAAGCTAACTTGTTTTAGACCTACCTAACTTTGTCAACAATGAAAGTGAAAAGTATTCAAAGGAGACAGATGACACACGTATTCAACTCATTTATTTATTAATACTAATAACTAACTAATCACTTTGTGTTTCTAAAGAAAGAATCCATGTAGTTTTGAATCTAAGCCCCTTGACTCCTCCACTAAGAGGCAGAAAGGTAGTATGTTAATTAGCTCCATTTGGGTCCCAGAGTGAATGGACAAAATATTAGTATCAAGCAAATGGTACCATAGTGCTCTCGAGTACCAAGATAACATGTGATATGAAGAAAAAAAATACCAATAGAAAATTAAATAGATAACCATGGAGCTTTTTTGTTATTGTCTTGCTTATGTTCCAATAGGAAGAGTGCTATGGTTGCAGTACTTCTTTGCTAGTTAAGTGCAAGGTAATCAAAGATAGTCTAATTAATTATGAACAACATAGTGAATATTGTGAGTGTATTATGGCAGCAAATGTTTTTTTTTCTTTGGGAGGGGATGAAATGCAATGCTTATATGTTCCATTACATTGGCATTTGTGATGGAAGGTTTTGGAAACTTTGCCATTTAAAAAATAAAGAAAAAGTTAGTCAAAGGTCCATCTTAAAAGATGCAATTTCAAGTTGGGTTGGCAAGCCGAAGGGTACATTTTGACAATGTACTTTAGACATCCCTAAAATATATATATTTCTTCCACAATGACTCAACAAAGATCACAGATAAAGATATATAGATCTCTTTCAAGACTCAAGTATTGTATTTTTGTTTTATTTTATTTTCTAATTTATAATATGGGGTGGTTTTTAGCATGTAACTTTTATGGTCAGAAGGGAACTATGCACAATCTCCAAAAATTGGCACACACTTTTTTGCTAATATTATAGGTCGTCCGGGATTTAGGGGAAAAGATAAGCATGTTTTTTAGGACTTAAGATTTTGATGCAAGAAAAACTAATGGTGTTTAAGTGACAAATGTTCTGTAGATAGAGCATTTTTCTTTTTCATTCAACCTTGTCCCATGTTAGTAATTAGCTTTAGCTAATTCATTCACCTTCTTTCTGCTCTGAATTTTAAAACATATTCTCTTTTAAGCTGTCTCATGACCACTACAGTCATCCTAGTATGAATTATTGTTGCTTTGGTCAAAAGTGACATGATAACTTAACAGTTATGTGATTCTTGACAAAGATAGACATCTTTCTAATGAAAAACACACCAATTACACAATATATAGACGTATATTTTAATGTGGCACACGTGGTTACCAAAACATTCGGGGTCTAAAGTACAAGGAAACTTAGCTATAACACCACAGTAGATGATATAGGTCATGTCCTCTATCTATCTACGCTATGAATAATTGAAAGTTTTTTGTAAGAGGAAAATAATTAACGCAAGTGTTCATAAGATTAAGTGTTAGGTTTGATATAGCGTTTACAAAATGGAATTTGATAGAAATCAGGTAAAAAAAATCATGTTAACGAAGAAATTAGTATTTGGAGTTTCTAAAAATCACGACAAAAATGCATCGGAAAGCATGCAAACGTGCTTTTGTGTGTTGCAAACAGGAAACCAAACACACGCTAAACGTTTGTTTGATATCACGTCTAATTTGATAAAATTAGGACGAGCTATCATGATTTTACAAAAGTTACGATTTATTCTAACAAAGCATGTACTAAATCTTTCAAAGCAACTCCATTAAACCGTTTGGTGGTCAAATAAGCTGGAGATCAATAAGATAAGAGAGTTGCATAAATATATCACATTATTAGGTTTTATCAAAATCCATTTCAAATTTTAGACAATTTACGGTGACATTAAGAACTCGTTTGATACCACCATTCGGTGAAAAATCCTTTCTTGATTTTTATTAAAAAAATCACTTTTAAGAGTTTTCATTTGTTTTTTTTATAAATTTTGTAAAAATAAATAAGAATTTGATTTTTTTTTTAAATTGCTTCAAATAAAAAATGGTTTTAAGTAGTTTCATTTGAAAATCATTTTTAATAAATGATTGATTTTGTTTCCGGTAGGTTTCTCAATCGCATCCTATATGCATCGATTCAATTGGTAAAAAGTTCCCTCATACTCTCAAATGTGTGAATTCCACTCTCACTATTGGCACAAACATTTTTTTGATTACTGTTTTCCCCCATGCACTTTTCGCTCACACCTTGCAACTTTGCTGAAAATACTCATGCGTTAGTTAACTAACACAAGTGTATAAAAATTAGACTTAATTTTTACACATGCGTGACTTAAGTCACGCTGCGTGAGTTGCGTGAGTTAACTCACGCTGCGTGAGTTAACTCACGCCCTCACGCTGGTTTATTCTTTTGCTTTTTCCCCTGATTTACTGCAGGCGTTTACAAAACACAAGGAAAAGAAAGAAATAATTCACACATGGTTTCTTTTCTAGTGTAACATGCTATCAAAAGGACAAAAATGTAGGGCTAGGCTACTACTATAGGGCTTACATGATACAGGAGCTCATCCAAATCTTCGTAGAATTGTCCATGTAAAAGCAATGTGTTGTTTGTTGCTCCCGTACACTACGTAGCTTTCAATTATAACAAGTCCATCTTTCATGATTAATCCATCTTTCATGTTGCAAGTATTATATATAATAAAAGGGATAATTTGTTTGTGTTATACCCTTCGTGAGTTAACTCATGCAGCGTTAGTTAACTAATGCATAGGTTTACACTTGCGTTAGTTAACTAACGCATGAGTATTTTTGGAAGTTCAGCTGGGTGGAAGCGAAATGTGTTGGACGAAGAGCAGTAATCCTTTTTTTTTTTCGATTACAAAGAGGGTGAAGCCCAAGGCATAAAAACTTTGTTGAGAATAATATGTAAGTATATTGTCACATCTTTTTAAATTTTGGAGTCGGCTGTACTCCTGACGTATTTTCATGAAATAACTCACCTATGCTTTTATTCGGTAAAAAAATATATTAGACCATCCCCAATGGTGAGGTCTTCGCCATTTAAGACCTGGTACCTAATAGGTACTCCCATTGGGAATTTTTTTTTTGGAGATCTCTTAACACCCAAGGTCTCACTTAAGACCCCATTCTTACGTGGGCCTCACATCATTTTTTAATAAAATAATCATTGTTTTTTTTTTTTTTGAAATGGCAAAATATTATTAACCAACAAGCCCATGCAAGATGCACTAATAAGCTCGGGTGTAAAAAAAAACAAATACAAGGGGAAATCGGTTGCCACAATAACACTGGCTCGAACAAAAACTCCTTAAAAACCACCCCAAAATAAAGGAACAAATCCTAGTCCCTGAAGAGGGAAACCGACAGCAGTTGTACTGCTGTAGCAGAAACAGCAGCGTTGCCTTCCCAGCTACACCACCAAGACTCGCACGGAACTGAACAAAAACCAAATAGAATAGCAACAAACCAGCATCCAAACCGCGCTCAACCAACACCCGAAAGGAAAACAAGCAAGTGACTGATGCAAATGTATACAAAGGCCCAAAAAGTAAACCGGGCGAGAACAAAATTCCTACGCAAACCGCCGCATCAACCCTAACCCCTAGCACACCAACACTCACAGAAACTGCTAGCAGCAACAATACCCATCTGTCAGCAAAAAACGCAGCTACAGCTGACCAAACCGAAGGCAGCACCCTAGCAGAAGCAGAATGCAGCAGAAAACCAAGCACAGTAAGCACTAAACACTCAGCCTCACCCTCCCCAGACAGTAGATTGGATCCCAACACCACTCATAATATAAACAAGCCGGAATAGACAAATGATGCAACATCCAACGCCACGAGAGCACCTTTATTTCCTCCACTATCTCATCCACCTCATAGTTAATGTCTTTAAAATTTTTATCATTCCTAGCTTTCCACAAAACCCAAATTGCGGTGTTCCAGATCAACCACTGGCCTCTCAACCTATTTTTATTTCCACACCTCCTACTCCAACACTCCCAATGAACGAAAAGATTCAGAGGAGTCAAAAATTTACAATTCAACCACATCATCAACTTGGACCACACCGTCACCGCCACATGACAGTGCAAAAAGAGATGGAGCGACGATTCATCCTCCCCATTACACATGACACACAACGTTGACTCCTCTGAATGAATAACACTAGATCGCCTACCCATGTTGCCGCACGGGTCATATATAGTTCATAACACCACTTGCAATATATTTTAAATAGTAGTTGTGATATATTATGGACACAACTCGCATAAAAATGTTTATAAATTATTATGTTCTATTAAATAATGTATTCTCTGTATATGGTTTGCTCGTTAATAACGTATCTGAAACGCATATCAATTGGAATATAAGGGAAATTAATCTGATAAAAATGTTGATGCTCATTAGGAATGATATATAGCATCAAATTATACAACATATTTTTCAACACCAAAAGTCAATAACGTTGGCTTCCTTTGAAGAGAATACTTGGGAGATGTATAATGAATTGGCAAAGAACTGCAGCATCAGGCATGGTGACGAAATAAGCGCAAAACACAGAGTTGTATATAGTTCAATAAGGTATAAAGGACATATAAAATACTTTTATCATGAACTGGAAGATCAGATGAACTACAATGTTGGGCGTTCTCTTTAGAAGAATAACACCGGTTCCTATCTTCTGCAACCTTTAGACGTTTGAGGACGTATTTACCCGGACCAATTGGTGTAGATTTGCGAGGCAGGTTCCTATTTGATGGATGCAGCGACTCGGTTTGAGGGACAACTACACAATGAGTCGAAAATAGATAAAAACAAATATGAAAATCCATATATGCAACCTAAAAATAAAATAAAAAATGCATATGAGCACGTTACCATTAGTAATATCAGTAAACGGAACACTTGGAGCACTCTTTTTGCGCTTCTTGTTGAGGAACATATTGACCACAATATGAAAAGTTTGTTAGGAAAAAAGAAAGTTGACATAGAAAACAGGAGTTAAACACCTATTAATGCGAGACAAAGAATGCAGAGTAGAAGAAACATGGGAGTTTTGTTAATCTACATTTTTTTTAACTACATCAACATATGTTTGCATTCAGTCCCAAACTGCAGGTAAACCAAAGGTGGGGCATTCTTAATGAAGTTGATATAAATGCTGACTAAGGGGAAACATCTGGATATTAATTATTTTTGGTTTCTATGACAGTAGAATTAAACAGACATTGGCTTCTGTGAAGTAATATGAAAGGTTGCATAGTTAAACTAAATACATGTTTTTCTTTTCCAGCTTTACCAATAAATGTTATATGTTGTTAAAGACAAATTCTGCAATCAATATATGACCTATGTGCATCATATTTGCTTCATCCAAATGTTTTTTCAGCAAACATACTCGCATAAGACACACGAATAATTATTTAAAAGACTAAATATTGTAGAATAAAATTATGGTAGTAAGTTTATGAAGAAACACCGTAACTCAGAATTTTATATGGACACATGAATGTTTCGAATTTATACGTCGGCCTTATTCTATTGCTAACATATGATCCACATTACTGATGTACTTATAGCAACAATTGAAGAACATCTTGGTCCTAAAACTTCATACTCGTAATAGTTACTTTAACGTCTATATTGCGGCAACACTGCAATTGGAACCTTAATATTAACAAAGTAAACCCTTTTTGCCATAGAAGAAATACATTAGGAAAAGGAATTCACACATACCATTTAAGTGTTTTCATATTTATAATTGATTTTCTGTAGTTCCTAAAAATCTAACAACACACTATTTCATTATTACAAATGGTTTAATAAGTAGGTGGTTATGAACTGATAAAAAAACTTCATATTAGCAGCCCATAACAAATACATGTTCCACAAAGCTTAATTACTGCATTGGAATGTACATTCCTGCAGAAAACAACAATGGCAAAAGAGGCTACCAATATTATGTATTTTTTAAGAGTATTGTTCTGCCATAATTATCAAGAACATACATGTTCTATTTGACGAACATTGACAAAAGCAGGACAACAGAAAATTCTTTTAATCATCAATAAGACTATAACAATATCTTTCAGAAAAATTAATAAGAACAATTTACAAACAAGCATAACGCAATTTAATTGAAGATAGCTGATCAACCAACAGTACGGAAAGTTCAAAAGGTGCAAGTGCACATCAACCTTGTTTCAAATATTACACCAAAATAACGACAGAGCAAAACAGAAAATCATACATAGAAAAAACAGAAACAAAGACACTGTATAAATCCAGACTGCAACCCAAAATATCCATAGGAAACAATCAAACACGAACACACAACCTCTTAAGGATTCTTCTAAACTTTGACACACTTAAGCTTCACAGGTTTTGTGATTGACTTCTCACCAACATCTTCAACATCCAATGCAGCAGACCCAACACTATCAGCAACCCTCTTACCAACGACCTTGCTTATTGGCATGGTTTCCTCAACTGAATCCTTTGGTCCAGACTTGGTGGAGTCACCGCACTCAACAGCCCTATCATGTAAGCCGTAATAAAAACAGACACAGCAAGTCACTTAATTATTTAGCTCATTTATGCTGAATCATAATATTGCCTCAGACATTGCCTCTGTACCATTGAGATTAACACCCTCATTTTCCTCATTAGAAATCGAAACAAAAAAATGGGAAAGGTAATCAATTCAAGCTCATACACTTTATAATTCAGTATTTATATTCATTTACTACGCACAAAATAACAACCTCAATCTTATGATGAGAAATAAATTTGTTGACAACTTCAGCACTGTCAGATGTGCGCTTTACCACATAGTTGCGCCAAATTGCCGTCCTTAATCTCCACCAACCAATTTCTAGACTATTATTCAACTTACCATGGGAAAGAAAAAACAATTAATTACATGAGCAATTACTTTTAGATCTATTGTTTTAATTGTAGGTACTGTTGTTTGGTGAATAGGAATACTACAAAAAACTTTTTCAAAACTAACAAAAAATTCAGTATTCCATTAACAGAAAATGCAAATTAAAAAGTTCAAAGAAAAAACAATTAAAAACATAAAGACATGGCTTGTGGAAAACAGAGTCTATAAGAAAAAAGTCAATTACCTTCAACCAAAAATGATGAAAGGAATTATGATTCAGAACTCGTCCAATCATGTGACCTTCCACCTTTAATGGTAAGGGTATTCTGTTCAACAGAGATCTTCACATCTTCCTTACTAAGTCCAGACATATCCAAACAAAGAAGCAGATAATCCTCTGTCTCTTTCGCATCCCAACCACGTCGAACTCGACCGTCTCCAATTCCACGTGAAGCAGAAAGGAATGGATTGTCCATTAATTGATCGACCGTGTTAAGCACCTGGCTCAAACTCCTAGTTGGAGAAAACAGATCAAACACATCTAAAAACGCAACAGTTTAGTATTTATTTAGTATTAGTTAATCAAATCAATTAAATAAAATAGTGAAATTGAGTATAAGAGTGATAACAACTACCTAAGAGGAAATCGTCGTGGCGAGTGCGAGGGAAAGAGCGATCGGACCAGTGCTACGACGATCGGCAACATTGGACTCACCAGAGTGTTCGTCGTATGGCGTTGGTGTTGAATGAACGGGAAACGGAAGAGGCAACGGGACAGAGAAACCTAGAGAGGAGGCCGCAGGAGAAAATTCAACGCTGACGGTGACGGTTGAGTCGACGACGGCGAGGGATGAGAGGAGAAATATGACTGTGAAAGTAGAAAAGACATGGGAGAGAGGGAAATTTTCTTCATTGCCATGGAGAGAAAGTGA
>Ga0315914_1005048_pt1 | contig 19450 bp, 11 predicted proteins | sample MpolenodulesMG_FD_203920 | JGI IMG/M metagenome (GOLD analysis project Ga0315914, IMG submission 203920) | Medicago polymorpha root nodule microbial communities from Los Angeles, California, United States - elongated nodules | ecosystem: Host-associated > Plants > Roots > Nodule | place: USA... | reverse complement strand
GGGATGTGAATCTGAAAAAAAATTGGGAGAGACAAGAGGCAGAGAGAAGCTAGGGAATTGGATTGTGTGAGGAAAGATGTATGTGTTCTCATTTTCTTTTCTATTTCATCCAGACCTTTAAATATATATTGATGGTATACAAGAGTGGTCCACCGATGAACCACTTAGTTGATGGTTCACCCTAGACGTCACCTAAACTCAGAGAAGGAAAGAATTATTGTTACTCACTAGGTTCCGGCAATTCTAGTAATAATGTGAGTATTGTCCTCCTCGTCAAGCTTGGCCAAACCAAAATCAGATATCTTTGGATCGAGATTCACATCAAGCAACACATTAGTGGCCTTGATGTCCCTGTGAACAACCTTCAGTCTTGATTCTTCATGGAGGAATGTCAAACCTCTAGCTATACCAACACAAATCTTCTGTCTTGTTGACCAATCTAATCTTATTTGGTGTTCCTCTGGACCTTTATTTGTGAATGTAATAAGAATCAGAGAATGATACTACATGGTCACATGCTAAGAGAGAAAATGTGAAATATCACATAAATAGAAACCATAAGAAGATATGGGAAAAATTACCAAATAAAGCACGGGCAAGACTATTGTTCTCCAAGTATTCGTATACCAGCAACAACTGATCTCCCTCCACACAGCAACCATAAAGTTTAACAAGATAAGGGTGTTGCAAAGCAGAAATCATTCCTATCTCGTTTAAAAACTCACGATTCCCTTGCTTTGATTTAGAAGAAAGTTGCTTGACTGCTATCATTGTCCCGTTGGATAAACATCCCTGTATTTTAATGAATGATTAGCTGTCAAAGTTGAAAAAGAATTTTCTAAAAAATAAATGTAAAATTATAATAAAAGGATGACACTCGAGAGGATTTGTTATACTATGCAAAATACCTTAAACACAGGACCAAATCCTCCTTCTCCAATCTTATTGGAAATGTCAAAATTGTTTGTTGCTGCTTTGATTTGTCTTAAAGTAAATAAACCCGTTTGCAAGTCTAAATTCTTCAGCCCTGTTAATCAAAATAAAAGAAAGATCAAAGGTCTCTTACTCTAATAAAATGACACATGGATACTCTGCATCGACAATCCATTTTTTGTAAGCTTGCAACTTTCTTTTTATCAAGATAAAACTAGTCTCAGGTTACATAACATGCACAAGTTTATTGTTTATCACCTCTTGCTAATGAGTTTTTCTTTCCAAAGCATCCTTTCCACCAAAGTATACCAAATACTAGAATGATAACAATTGTTGCTCCAACCACAATTCCGATCACAACTCCTGCAGTTATGCTTCCAGGTGGAGACTCTGCATGATTATTATACATGACATTTAAAATATTAGGAATGACATAGAGATCATAGCATAAGATTCGGGACGTACGAATTATAACCCACCAGATTCGATTGATATAGCTGATATAAGAGGACCATATACTGATCTATTTGGGAGATAGTGTGTCCCTTTTCCAGCCCAATGTAAGCGGATCTCCAAGGTATTACCAGTAACAATGACATCTTTGAATAGTTTTACGACTTTCTTACCAACTCCTCCTGCTTCTTCTGCAATATTGAAGTCCTTTTGCACCAGATTTCCCTGCAACATTTCAATCGCATACTTAATGCTTAAATGAATCGTCGTTCTGTTTTAGAAATATTCTAGAATTTGAATTTATAAATAATTGGAAAAATAGGTCGACAATCTTCCTGTAGGAACCTAGTAATCACTTGACAATTGAAAGAAAATTTCTAAACCATGTACCTGAAGGTAGATATCAAATACACGCCTTCCAAGACTACCATAAGTTCGATCGTCTGGGATCATTATTTCAGCAAAATGTAGATTTACTTTGTAGCTTCCATTTGCCAGGCAAAACCCATAATAAGTCAAAGAAATAGGAGAAACGCGTGCATTAGTGTATAATTCAGCATCCACCATAGGAAGTTTAGTGATATTTTCTGGGGAATAAGTGTCTCCAAGTTGATCACTTTCAATGAATATACCAGTGGTGCTAAATGCCCAATTTTTTGTCGGATTGGCGTGGAATCTAGCTGGTCCAGATGGATCTGAATCACTATCATAAGTTTTTCCGTTGACTATTGCTTGCTTTCCACCACAATTTATATAAAGAGAGTATGAGGCTGGGTTGAGCAAATCGCGTGAGTAACATTTGAAATATTAATGAAATTAAGAAATCAAATAAATAAAAAGATGTTCCTTGAAATTTTATTTTTCTGTCCTCTCTCTCTCATATTGCGGCTGATATTTTTCATAGACACAGCTTGATTTTAGTGTGTCTAAAGTAAAAAATTAGCATGATTGTCTTTCGTCCCCTCCCCTGTTGTACTTGTACCACTTTATGATTTTTATAAAAAATATAAAACATAGTGAGATCTTATCTGTCTATAGGAAAGTCTCCATGAAGAAACTCACGTTTGTGACATTCAAAGCTCAAACATGAAACTGCTGGTCTGAGAGAATGATTGAAGGAATAGAATAATTAGCATGACTAGTATATATGCTAAGTTTCATCACATGATAAGAGGGAAATGGAAACGATACACACACACACTGCTTGTTTTTGTATTTATAGAAAACTTACATGTCATTGCGTGCCCATGAGGTAGAAAACAAGTTCCTGAGATATATTAGGGAAGATGGTGTCTCAGGAAGGTTCTAAAGTTTGATAACAAATGCACACAAAGGCAAGGATTCTTACACTTTTTCATTGCGACATTTCTGATTCACTTCGCTGATGCTGAAGTTATTGTATGAAAGATCTCTATATACAAGTCATAAAAATTGATTCAGAATATGATGATAATACAACAATCAGAGACTTAATGAAACATTTGGTGACTACAAAGAAACCTTCAATATAAATATAGCCAATGTAGTAAACCATTGCACAATCATGTTCCAAGAGCATAAAATGATGGAGGGAAAGGAGGGAAGTTTTCAAATAGAAAAATCAAGTACACGTAGAAAGGTAAGAAGAAAAAAAGACGATATGTTTCTGGTATTTTTCCCACATAAATGAAGTACGTTGTTCAATCCAAGGAACCATACAAGTAGTATTAGAAGGATAACTCACGCGGTGACCCTTTTTCTCCAAACAGGCACAAGTCCAGTGAGAAGATTTCCTGTTAAAAATCTATCATAAAAGAATACCAAGATATTAAATGTATGCAAAGTTTAATATTTGTAAAGATAGACATTAAGGGAAATAAGTTAGTCATCTTGAAAAAAATGTGCTGAGAATTTATGACGAATTTCATACATGAATGTTGAGTTTATGTCAGCATAGGTACTCGGAATTGTTCCACTGAATTTGTTAAAGCTGAGATCTCTGAAAGTGATATCATATTGACGTGTTAAAAAGCTACTGAGAAAATTTGTCATTGAAAAACACTCCAATAACTAATTGGCTAGAAACTATATAAATGTTACAAGGCTTAAATTTGATTTTAATTCTTGCAACAGTTGCAAAATTAAAAACAGTTGCTTTTAGTCTTTGACATCATCTTATTGTGCCACGCGGTGTGATTTTATTAGGCCACATATGATGTCAGGGACTAAAAGCAACAGTTTTTGAATTTGCAGGGACTGAATCTAAAAAGAAAAAATAAAAACAGAGAAGGTTAGAATACACAAAACTTAACAAAAGAAACACTAATGGATAGCTATAGTCAAACAATGTATAGCAAGTATGCAATTACAAGAGTTTTAATTTTTTCATATTCCCGAGATTTGTAGGCAGTGTTCCGTTGATGTTGCAATTCCTTATAATCCTGTCAAATAATAAGAGAAACAACGACATATCATGAGTATCTTTCGTGCTTCGTTTTCTTTTCTATTTCTGGAAGAGGCAGAGGAATCAACTCACAATTTAGTTAACAATGTCTTATTATTAAGTTGCGGAAAAGGTGCATATTCAGATCCATTCAAATCACTAATTCTCCTGAATATCACATTTGAATCAAAGCTAAGTAAACATAATTATAATGAAAATTAAACTTCAGCCCTTGCTTTATCAGTAATATAAATAAAAATATACAGGTCCATTAAGTTTGTCAAAAGTGAAATTCCAGAAGGAATTGGTCCACTTAATCCACTTCCTTGAATCACTCTGTCAATAAAAATTAAGTAACCATTAATATAAAGTTAAGCAACAGAGAAAAAATTAAATTTGAGGTAAAATTAAAATTAAAAAGGAGATGCATACAGTGTTTTGATATTTGTCCAGTTTTGAATATAATCAGGAATCTTTCCAGAGAATTGGTTGTCTTCAATTCGGCTGCATCAAAGAATCAAACAAACTATTTTAGAATTTATTCATCATGTTTACATCACCATAAAAATTTGAAGCTTACAAATCTTGCAATGTAGTGAGCGTTGCCAATGTCGCAGGTAGTTCTCCAGTGAAATTGTTAGAGGAAAGTCTCCTATATATAATTGAAAAACGAAAAAGTAAATTATGATTCAAAGCCATGGAAATCAAAGTGGATTGAATTTTTAAACATTTAGCTTCCATATTTGGAGGGGGGATATCATTTAAGGAGAAAAAATGAAGTACTTACAGTGTCTGAATCTGTCGCAGATTTCCAAGCTCAGGAGTAATATTGCCAGACATTTGATTTTCCGATAAATCCCTATCCATTTCAAGTGTAAGTTCTATTTAAAACACTTTGAATTGGACGCATACACGTCTGTGTACTTATAAACGGGTATATTCTGCTATGGTGGCTAATGAGAAACTCACAAGTATTGGAGAGTTGATATGTTTGCAATCTCCACTGGTATTGAACCAGTTAATCGATTTCCAGTGACCATGCTATGACGATTAAGAAACATATTGTCGTTAGTTTATCGTGATGAATGCAAACAAAATCCACGTAAAAATGAAAAATAAGACCCAAACATCAAGATTGACATCCTATAATATACCAAACAAACAATGATTAAAAACCAGAAAAGAAAAATAAGAGACAAATCATACATTTTACTAATATTCATCATGGAGCCCCATTGTTTCGGAATTGTACCATTCAAGTAATTGCGAGATAGGTCGCTGTAATAGAGGAAGAGAAAGTGATTGCGAAGCAAAATAATATATAGATACATGTGAGTGAAGATATAAATAAGTTCAATAATAATGTTAATTTGGATATGAGGGAAAGTTGGAGATTTACATACATAACTTGAAGGTAAGGCAGCATGTTCAGTTCCGGTGGGAGAGTGCCGGGGAGGTTTTGCCCAAACAAAATTCTGTATGTTCATATTTACATAAAAATGTTAAACTCAAACAATATGCAATATATGTAATAAATTCCAATGTATTTCTTAGACAATACATTTAAAAATAAAAATTTGTAACAAGCTCTCCTATTGCAGAGATACTTACATTGAAACAACATGGCAGAAGTTGTCATCAGCAACAGAGCAATCACAGGTGACATTGTTCTGTACAATTTTCCCTATGGGAGGCGTAACCCACTTAGGTTGGTTGCTACATGGATCTATGTCGAAGTTCCAATCCTTCTTACCAAGTGATTTAGCCATATCTTCAAGAGCTTTCTCTATATATACATACAATTCAGACCTATCAGCCAAGTACTAAAAAAATCTACTAAACAACACACACATGTGTGTATATATATATATATATAAACAAACACACACACACACACACACTGTATTTCTATAGAAATTATGAAGAAAAAATACATAAACTAACATGAAACCTTAGATAAAAAGAAAACTGATGGAAAAAAAATATGGAAGAAAATTCTGTTATATCGAGCTATATATAAATACATATCATACTTTCGTCGGGGTGAAGAGTAGTAGCTCCAAAAGCTGTTAGAGATATGAACCAAGAGAGAATGAGTGAAAAGAAGAAGAAGAAGAAAAAGTTAGAGGACGTGGCCATCTTATCTTAAAATAATTAACAAAGAAAAGAGAAGTTCAGGTATATCAATAATTTATAGGTAGAGTCCTGATATATATAGCATGTATTTGAAACTTAAGAGGAGGAGAAGTCCACAATGCAAGTAAACACACTTATCAGTAAGAGTGACACTTCTCATTTTACGGACGAGTTAGTCCCGATATAAAAATCTATTAATGTGATTGAATATTCTTAACTCATTTTAAGATGAGAGCAGCAACGGTTTTAGAAAGTTAAATTATGAATCAACCAGAAATTGAAGTAACAAGTATATGGACCAGTGATGTTTAAAGGATGAAAATGACATAGGAAACACTTGGAAAAGGCATAAATAATACTACACGTCAAACTTTAGACAATTCTGCATGTACAATGTACTATACTATAACCAATTATTGTCCAAAAACAGTTGGTGCAACTTGTGAAAGAACTGACCGCCGCCATCTATATCTATAGGGAATCGCTGCGAGGACTCTGCCACCACCAAACTCCGCCCATTCATCACCGAAAGCTCTCCCGGGCTCTTTTTTTCCATTCTGAGCATACAATGTATCTTGACTTTTTCTCCTCTTTGTTTATGGAGGCTATGTTCTTTTAGTTCAAATTAATCCTATCCTATTTTCTTAATTTTTAATAACCATCCGGTTGTGAGAGAAAGGACATGATAATTTGAACTTCAGCCAGAATGTAAGTAAAGTTTGGTAAAAAATTATTCCACCCAACAATCAATTTAGTTCCTCATCGATTAGTCTTGAGTTCATTAGTCCCTCCATTTAAAACTGATGATGTGGCGTACTCTCTTTGGTCAGCATTATAATAATAAAAAAAAAACTAGATTCACTAAATAAATAATGTATATGGTCTATAGCATAGATCCAATACATATTAGTTATTCAATTAACCAACCTAAAAAATAGTTTTTTTTGTTTTTAATAGTGATCTGAGAGAGAGTATTGTAAATAATGTGTCATACGATATGATGATGTAAAATATCAATATAATATCCGAAAATTCTCTAAAAACTTCAATTTAAATATAATATATCACGATATTTTAAGTTAAAAAATCGGAAAGAAGCATCAAAACTGGATAATTAAGTCTTTTATTAATCCTAATTGTTTTGACTGAAATAGTCTTAATTTTCCAATTTCTCCTTCATTCCTGGAATTTAACAATAGGAAACTCCATGGTGCCAATGATAAGTGACAAATTCAAACCATGATCCAAATCCAGACAACATGCATGAGGTAGGCCATTATTCCTCGTCCTATTCAAGGCTTTGCGTAAGAAATCTTAACTTCAGTATGTGAAGATTAGAACTTTACTGGCTATTGTTGCATCAAAGAAGTGGTCCCTATACCAACTAGATGCTATAAATACCTTCCTACACGGAGAAAACATTGCGCATTAGTACAATAAGACGGCCCATAGCAATGAATGTTTAAATAAAAAATTAATGATCTTATTTTAAAAATCAATTTTAAAACAATTGTTTTAAATAGATAATAATACATAAATAATCGGTTTGATAGAACCGGGAATGAGACAGCTGACCAGTCCAAGCCATATATTGGAACTGGATTGATATTAGCCATTGTTTGTCAATTCGGCCTTTATTTTTTTGTGGTGTCCGGAGTTCGACCCTCGGACCTTGCATATATTATTCATTGTCTTTACCAACTGAGTCAAGTTCACGGGGACATCAATTCAGCCTTTAATTACTATTAAACTGGCGCGAAAAACTGAGTGCGAAATAAAAAATAACAATATTGTATTGAATTTAGTAATTTCTCACCCATTTTGATTTTATTTTGTGTTATTTTATATTTTATAATACAGTTTAAAATTAGGTGGTAATGAAATTGTGACTAAAAAAATAGAGAAAAATATGAATTCAAATTTTGATTATATTTTTTTTAAGCAAAAGTAAATATCATAAATAAAAAGGAAGTACAAAAACTTGGGGGACATCAACATGACCCAGCAACCACATAATCAACGTGAAAAGGGCATTACAACTGAGTTAAACAAAAGTGGTATAAAAAACCCAAATGCAGCAGACAAATTACACATCATGCCACAATCTAGCGAAACGCGAGGAACGAAACTAAATTGCAAAAGCAATTGATGCACAAAAGACCGCAAAAATTATGATGAACCAGAGACCAAGCTTGAATAATTTCAAACCCATATTACTAATGATAGGTGATGATTATGATCGCCAACACGAAGACAAATCTACAAACCGATCGCCTGCTGCAAAAGACTGCAAGTCTCAAGGTTATTTCTAGCCACAAGATTGTTGCAAAACACAACAACCGGTAGCAATATCAAGAGGTGTGAACCATGGCAGCGCCACTAGGCAAAACAGAACTGCAACTACAACAAATCTTAAAAGAAAGGAACCAGAATACGAGATCGAACCTACACAAAGTTGTGTAGACACGATTTTGAGAGAAACATGCCCTTAAAAAGGGTTTTAAACCAAATCCACCCTCAATAAACCGACGAACGTTTGTACCACCACTTAGAACAATATTGAACGTAACAGAGGCGTTAAGGCCCAATCTCAATGAGATAGAGCCAAAACCCGTAGCGAACCCAGATCAAGCCTGATCCAGAACGTGAACAAACCGAGAAACCAAAATGAAGCTTGCAAAAAGCTGTTCTCTTGAAAGCGCGTTGTAACACCCTTGATCCAACATATAATATTTAAATAACATATGCAACAATTTATCAAATACTTTAAGGTGTTTCTCTTCATTAATTATATCCATACATAGTTTATCATGTAAATAGCACGTCGCAGCGGAAAATAAGTCTCAACATCATTTAATCAAATATCATATCTCGAGATATATCATCAAAATAAACATAAACGTTCCATCGATAATCCAACAAGAACATAAAAATCCCAAAATTGTCCTAGTCAGAGCGTCACTAGACAAGACTTCAAAAGAAGCGCTAAAAGATGAGTAGGCTTCAAAGCCATCCTCGTAAAACTCATGACAACTTAGTGTCCTCAACCTACAAGTCTACACCACAAGGGCGTAGGCATCCAACCCGCAGTAAGTAGGGTGAGAAATATTCAACACAAGGATAATATGAATGCATGAATAGATTCAGGATAATCAACAACATCATATATACATATTTCATCTTAAGCATACTGTATTTCCATGTATTCTCATTCAGTGATTAATGAATGTAACAAATTGCAAACATCATCACGAGAATACAAACAAGTAGACACATCATCAAATAAATCATCAAGTTGAATACAAAACATTCACACATCTTCACCTTCATCAAATTACACATATTCCATGTAGTTACGCATAGTCAAGTACACATCTCCCACATAAAATCATATGTATGCAAACTCGACCCTATATGCATGTGGTACCGTTTTTGGATATCAGAGGTATGTTTCTGAGTGATCCCACCGTCACTACATCGTCACTTTTCATCGTCACTTGGACTGACCATGAATGCATGAACATCTTATCATGACTCGACAATCGACAATTAACATCAACAACATTGTCACATCACATATTCATCATCGTCATATTCGTCATTGTCAAATCATCATATCAACGCCATTATATCATATGTTCACCTCATCTCATTAAGCATATCAATATGTCCTCACATTATCACATAATCACACCACCATCATTGGATATTCATTGTTGGAACAAAATGAGTTTAACAATGCCACTTAAGTTTTGATGACATCAATGTATGAAAAGTTCAATTGGATATGCTAATACTTGTTCAAGTGTGCAGGATCATAAGCTAAAATTTATATGTCTTAAAGCAAAGTATTGGTTCTGGAAGAACAAATGAGAGCAAAGGAATTTTCAAAGGAAGCTTAGTTTCAAGTCAGAATCTGAAGAAGTCAGAGTCCAAAGATCATCCAGAAGCTGACTGTCAGAGCCTGAAGTTCACTCAGAGTCTGAAGGTTCATCAAAAGCTGAAGTGAAGAACCTAAAGTTAGTTTATATGGGTATTTGAAGACACAAATATGCAGAATGACTAGAAGACTGGTGCAATGGATATTCTGAAGATTTAGAAAGCATTAGATGCTTATACATAGGGAAAGAACAACGAAGGACAATAGTACAATTGTACAACCACTACCTTCACTACTCCAACATTTCCTGCGCATAGTACAAGCTACAGTTGTGTCTCTACTGGATTGGAACGGTTTAATACCTATCAATGAATAATTTTGAAATGATTCCCTCCTAAGACATTAACCATATCAAGTAACAAACCAACGTTGATTGATCAAGCTTCTACAACGACTCTTTGATGTTCAGGCACCTCTACAGTGTCTCTTTCATACCTCTATATAAAAAAATGAAGACTTGAAGATTAGTAGAGACTCTACAACATATTAATTGTGCCAAAACTCTGCTGAAATTATTGTGCATCAAACACTTAGAATTTCTTATCAACTTTCATATCTTAAAGGTGGCTGCATACCCCATTTTTTGACATAATATCCTGCTTTCATATGTTCTCTGTCCCGAAATATTCTTTGAATTTTCAAAGAAAATTTCGGCAGAGAGGTATTTTAAAATACTTCATTTTGTATTCCGATTTTGGGCCCTCTTCTCACTTTATTTTTATTATTAGTTCTCTTATTTATTTTTTTAGTTTATTAGTTTCCATCTTTTATTTATTATAATTTTTATTTCTATTTTGTTTTTTATTAGTTTTATTTTCCTTTTAGTTACATTTTTTTAATATGTCCAATGAGTCCAAAATCAAGAGTGTCCAGGGGTCCGTTTCATATTTTTTTTCCTTCTTTCTCAACGCCTCAATTACAGGCACCATCAGCTCAAAGTCAGAACCTTTTTCTTTCCTTTCTCAACACAAGCGCGTCCAACATGTTCAATGTCATTCAAACTCATTCAATGCATTTTTTAATCAGAGTTAATTTCTGTCCAAATTGAGAATTGCAAAACTGTTTAAGAAGAACAGTATCATCACACAGAAGAAGGGACAAAAACATCACAACAGAACCTGCAAAAGAAAAGCATCGAAAAACAGTCCAAAAAAACCATCAATTTCTATTTCCAGAAATTTCGACCCGCGTTACAAACCTCAAAAACATTTCAACCTGTTTCAAACCAAACATCAACACAAAAATCTAGTCACTCAAAACACCACAGATCCATAAACAACATCCTCATTCAAAACGTAAACCATCACCAACATAAAACCGATCCATTTTTCACAAAAAAACAACATCACGAATTCCATAAACCTCGTAACAGTCCCCAAACCATATCATCAAAAATCGCACATCAAGACCGCACAAGCCTCTAAAATCGAATCCAGAGACCATACCCTCAAAAAGATCACAAACCTAACCGAAAATACAAGGTAGTTTTTTTATTTTATTTTGTAGATCTAGGCTCTTGTAGTAGGATTTTGGGATTTTTGGTTTGAAATAAAGAAAGAGGAGAGGGAGACGATTTTAAAGATAAAAAATTTTAATAAAAAAAATGTGTTTTTAAGTTTACCGGTGGCGGCGGCGCCACCTTGGGTGACTGGCCGCGGCGCCGGTAAGACCGGAGCTAACCGGAATTCTCTCCGGCTGTAGGAAGGGATGAGAGAGAAGAGAGAGTTGTGAGAAATTGAGAGGAAGAGAGAGAAACTCTCTGAAATAATGAATGAAAAAGGAAAGGGAACCTACTTATAGACCCCCCCCAAACCTGCGTTCCAATTCCATGTGCATTGGTACACCATCTTAGCGTGCACCCTCATCTCTGTTGTCTGATTTTGATCTAGGGTCTATGCTGCTCCACTACAGGATCAGATCCAAGCTGTGTGATTCAAATCAGACGGCTGAGATCTGATCCCTAAGCCCTTGTGCGCCCCCTGCACTGCTTATGGCCCAATTCTTTTTTTAAACTCTAGACCCCCTCCCCACCTATTTGATGTTTTTTTTCTTATTTTTTAGTCTTTCATGCATTTTTAGTCCTCTTTAGAATTTTTTTTTTGTTTCTCATGTTTTTTTATTAAGTTTAGATTTATTATTTTGCATCTTTATTAGTTATTCATGCATATTTATTTTTTCTTCATTTACTTTTATTGCATATGATATAGAATGTATTTAGGTCCAATGTAAATATAAATGAGAAGAATCATGCATGTGACCTTTTATTTATTTATTTCTGCTTTTATATATTGAAAAAAAATGCAAAAAAATTATGTTAGATTAAGGGATTTTGTGGTGATCCAACGTCACTACGAAATTCTCGCGCTTTTATTTTTTTGTTATATTAGTTTTATTTTTAATATTAATTAAAAAGAACAAAAACATTTCAAATAACCAAAAATTCAAAAAAAAATCATTTTCATAATAAACCTTGATTTTCAATTAAGTGATCCCATTTTTATCTTATTTTCTTAATCAAATTTTAATCAATTTAATTATATCTTGAGTCTATTTTCTTTTAAATATTAAAAAAACACAAACCAATTTCTTATTTGCCGCTTGGCCTTTTATTTTAAACTTTTTCAAAACTAATAAAAAATACAAAATAAATCAAACGGTAATTTTTACCCCGAACTACGAGGTTTTGATCCCTCACAGGTACGTAGACAAAGGACTTGTTCTTCCAAATCAACTAAAATCAAATTTCATTTTCTTTTTAACTCACCATTCAATTATATTTTCTTTTATTTAAAAGCAAGTAAGTTATAGCACAAAAAGTAAATGAAATTAAGAGGTTCTCGTAGAGTACTACGAACGTTTAGGGTGCTAACACATTCCCTAAACGTAACTAACTCCCGAACCCTAAATCTCTTAAAATGTGGTAATTTAGAACTTTTTTCCCGTTTCTTTAAAAAAATAAAAGTTCAAGTTGTGAATAAAAATAGTGAGTCTATGCGAACCAAATAGCTATGACCTTCGAAAAATGACGCAACATGACTGTTTTGTATAGTGAACACCACTGATTGTATATCAAGTGTTCAACCAAACTTATTCTTTGTAATTTGTTTATTTAGGAAGTATCTTGCTTTTGTGCTTGATCATAAGAAATCTCTTTCTTGTGTGCGTGAGTATTTGAAGTATATTGCTTGTGTGCTTGAGCAATTGTAATCTTGTGTGATTATAGTGAAAAATTTCTTGGATGTGCAAGGAGGATTGGACTACTTCTAGATTATGGAAGGAACTATCAGACTCTGGACATAGTTAAAAAGAAGAGAAAAAGCTAACACAATTCAACCTCCGTCCCCGTTCTTGTGATTTTCTCACCTTCATTCATAACATATCATTATACATCTTCAAGTATACTTCATTAATCATCTAATAAGTTCACAATCTTTTCATAATTCAATTTATAGTTAAAACACAAGTTCATTAATAGCCTTTCTAATCGCTAAGTTTACTTCCATCATAAGCTAGGTTAATTATTCTTACACATCCAAATTATACTCCTATTATTAAAGTTTAAGTGTTTGGGACCTAATCCTAAATTTAGGGTACACTTAAAAAGCACAAAAATGAGGTTTCACATCACTGAAGGACACGCACGGTCGTGCCTTCCAAGCGCACGGTCATGCGCATGCTTCAACATTCACAAAGGGACAGGGCCGAGAGGCGCGCATGATCCGTGCCGCCTAGGCACACGGTCGTGCGCGACCCATATGTGGGAAAATGCAGCTTTGCTACAATTAGCCCCAGTGACCTCTTTCGACACCTATTTCGATCCAATTCCCATTAAACTCAACCCAAATATTCATACCAACTCAATCCATTCTTAAACAACTTAATTCTACTCATTTTTACCATTCATTAACATGATTCTCAATTGCTCTAGAGTATCACCTCAAACCCATTTTTAACATGGTAATTCAAACCCCCAAACATCGTAACAAAAACATCAACATCTCTTCTTCCAAAATCATCACAACAACATTCATCAATTCAAATTATAATAACTCCAACACAACAATTAAGCAACATTGAATTTCACCAAATTAGACATAGAACTTAAGAACACAACAACAACACATTCAAATCATAGAGTTAACATGGTAGCTTCACAAATTCACAAATAAACATATACAAATAATCACAACAACATGCTAGATCATAATTTCAAAATCAATTCATCTTTAATTATCATAAAAGAATTAATATAGCAAGAATGACACAAAACTCTTATTCTACCCATTTGTCCACAAAATCCCAATGGTGAATAAAACTCTCCCCTCGCCTCTTAACTCTTCAAAGCTAGCCTCCCTATTTGGGTCTCCTTCTCCTCTTTGATTCTTTGAGCTTTCATCTTTCCTTCACCTTTTGCCTCTTCTCTCCAACCTTGTCTCTATTCTCCACTCTTGCCTCTTTCTTAAAACTATACAAATGATTTTCTAACCTTTTTTTTGTTGATAAAGTTATGAAATGGAATAAAATAAATCAAGAGCTGTCTGGCCCACTTACAAACACTAATCCATTGTTACCCTAGTGACAGGTAAACCTAAAGAGTCCGTAGAGAGATAAAGTTCCACAAAAGTAGGAGGAAACTTCCACCATTGGAAGGAGAACATAACAAGACTACCACTTATTTATATCTACTTGTTTTGGGTTTAGTTCTCACACCTCTTAGTGTGCTTAGTCTCTATTCATTCCTCGTACAGAAACATTACACAATTACTTTACTTAAACCTCTCTTTTACTCATACACTCATATTCTCTTAATTCCTCAAAAACTCTTATTTTTCTAATAAAATTACTCTTCACTCCACAATTTCAATAAAAAATATACTAACCCCTCAAACCAACCACATCAAATAAACCATTAAATTATATATATAATTAAAATAATAATAAATTAAAAATCGGGATGTTACACATGCCATCTACGTTGAGGAAGATGGCGGCATCGAGAGGAACTGACGCTAATGGGTTTTGGTTCGACCCCAGAAGGGGTTGAATGGGGTCGCGACTTTGAAGGTTGATCAAACAATCAACAAAAGATGCTACATCGTGAAAACGACCTTTGGATTTTGGGTTGTTGGTGTCCGTTAGGGAAGGTGGAGGGCGGTGGTGAGGCGGTTTGTTGTTTTTAGTGCATGGGAAAGAATTTTTTTGATTATGTAAAAATGGACCCACAATGCTTTTTTTTCCGGAGCTGCTAGATTTTGGTTTTTACTAGATTATTATTTATTTATTTCAATAAGCTAAATTAGCCCACTCAAATTGACACTAGAGAAAATCGAACATGAGACCTTGAGGAGTATCAAGAATAAGAGTTGGGTAGCCCGCTTTAAAAACTCTATAAACCATAAAATATTTATAAATGAATATGAGTTGATTATAAATTTTAGGGTATTTTAGAAATCATGCAATTAACAATTAAGGCACACATTCACTTGATTAAACAAATTTATGAAACTAAAAGTGATCATACAATACTTTGAACTGGTGCATAAATAAGTTTTCGTCTCTTCATACATTGTTCCTACATATAGCTTTTCCATGGTTCAAGAAGTTTTTTCCCTTTTCTATCATGAAAGGTTAGAACCAAAATTAAAGTTGGTTATAAATTATGAATTCCTATGATTTACTTAAGAGACATTTGTAATGATTCTTATTTTAAGGATAATTTTTTAGAAGTTTATCGGTGTTTTGTATTTTTAAAAAGCACCTTAGGATTGTGGATTCATCGTAAAGATAGAATCTATAACCCCAATTCTTCTTGTTTATTATGGAAATCAAATTTCTAAAAGAGCTATGCTATGCAGTACGGGATATTTTAGTCACAACATTTGATGAATTGGCAACAACACTAACAATTCAAGGGTAAGGTGGTCATATAGAAATTGATTAAGGATAAAACTGTAATAACAAATCTACACCAAGTTCATTCGTTGTTTTCCGTACAAATAGATATCGTACTATCTAGCATTCATGTTTCTAAAAACGAGGTAAAATAATTTAACTTATCTCTCTCTTGTTAAAGATTAAAAGTGTATTTTGAACCAACGTGGTATCATATTTTCGGGTAGCACTTGGGTGAGATTGTGGTTGGTGACATTGACTAACCACAGTGTCACAAGTGCCTTTCTTCTTTCTCTTTCACAATATTTTTTTTGTTTCTTTGTACACGTGTGACATTGTGGTTGGCCAATGTCACCAACCACAATATCACTCAAGTATTATCCCATATTTTCATGGAGGAATTGTTAACAAATCTATTAACATTGATTACCCTAAATCATCCTAAGAAAGTCTAGACTTTTTCATGTTTAGAAATGTTTTGTTCTTTCTTATATGTCCAACATCAACCTTTACCTCTCACTTCATCGATTGATATCCATAATTATGTATTATTGTATTATGATTATCCAACCCTTTTTGCCGTTATGAAACTTCACTAGTTCATCGTTCAATATCAAAGATTGAATAATTACAATTTTATAATGCATACTTAAAAGTGTATCTAGGAACAGTAAGGTTGAATTAAAATACTTTGAAACCCATAATAAAAAGATATCATTGTTGATTGTGTAAAATATAGCATTAGTCATTAAATCCCATATCGTCAAGCTTTGTCAGATTTATTTCTCTCATCATTTTCTTCATATTATCTTGTTCATCTTCTAAAAATGGAAATTAAACAAAAGTTACTAAAATGGAACTAAAATCAAATAAAAATACTAGATTAAACAAAGTTTAACAAAAAAAAATAAAATACTAGATTATTATCAAATAAATTATCACAGAAAAAAAAGATAAAATAAAGTTTATCATATTTACTCTTTTTTTTTTTAATAAACGATATTCGTTCATTCAAAATGATAAAGTACATTGACACAATACAAGTTCAAAGTCACTAATAATAAAAAAAAAAAGGTAAATCTTCAAACAAACTCACATCATCCATATTAATAGCATAAAATGACAGAATACATATGCCTACAAATATGACTTAGGTCTCCGAATCTACAACATTAACGACGTCAAAGTCATTGATTGGATCTACACTTGATTAAAGTTAATCTTTCGGTCTGAATCAATCAAACACTGCACTAAGACGGGAAATAAAAAGCACACCACACAAATATGGGAAATACAAATAAAGAGAGTGACAACGAAATCACAAACAAAAATATGAAACTGAAAAATATGTGAATATCACTTATTTAACTAAAAAAGAAAGAAAAATTGTTTGGAAGGGTGATATCAGATTGAAATTGACCCCAAACCAGGGCAGGCCCTAGACATAGGCCGGGGGTGCGACGGCCTAGGGCCTTTCCCGTAGGGGGACCTAATTTTTTTTATGATAGGGGTGTATATAAAAATATTTAGTTTTTAGGGGGTGTATATAGCAAAGATTGCTGAAAGGCCCAAACATGTTGAAAGGCTGGGCTTAAACCTGTTACTGTTTATGGCCCTTTTGTCTCAATTTGCTCAATATACCCCCTTATATACAGATTTCTATATACACCCTCCCTATAATTTTTTTTTTGTTTTTCTTAATAATGTGCCCAAAAAATTATTATCAAATAAATTTGTGATATTTTTTGGGGCCCTTTGTTTTTAATAATGTGTCTCATTAATATTAAATATATTGGTCATATTTATTATCCAAGAAATTGAGATAATTTTATAACAATACAAATTATATTTTAGTTGAAAATAGGCCTCCTAGAAAAATTAATCTTAATGTTGTCTTTCATAGGTTCCAAAAAATTAAATTACATCATTATGTTAACTCATGGGAGACGCATTTAAGATCATGTGGCCTACTCATCTTTTTTTGTTTTTTTGTTCTTTTTTGGTAGTAAAAACCGGAGAAAAAACGAAAAGAAGACCTGATAAAATCACAACAATGAGCTAAAAAAAATTATGATGTATTATGTAAGGGACCCTTTTATCATATTATGCCTAAGGCCCGTAAAATTCTAGAAGAAATTTTTGGCAAACTTTTGCCTAGAATTGAACTTCAAAGAATAATATGTCCAATAAAGATAGTGCAGATCCAATATACAATATATCAGAGCCCCTAAAATATTTTACATTAAAATCACTAAAAGGACATAACAAATAGTTTCAAGGAATATGAGTCACCCTCGTATACAACATTTACCCCATTAAGGAATATGAGTTGGCTCACAAGTTGCTGCGAAGTAGATATGGATTCAAAGTAAAATATTTGGAATTTGATACTTACACTTACTGTTATGTCGGTGAAAAATTTACCGTTATGTCGTTTGTATGTTTGTTATAATTCCTGACTGGGGCATACATATGTAGCACATGCAGATATGTACGTAAACATTAATTCAAACTTTATTGTAAATATTTTTAAGAGAAAGAAGGTGACAATATATGAAGTATGAAAGTGATAAGTTTAGGATTTTTTGTTATTTCATTGTCTTGATCAGTTTTTACGAATTAAAAGACTTTTCTGTATAGAAGAGTCCCTCGAGTCGGTTACCAAAATAAATCCAATACTTCAAAGATAGGAAGAGAAAAATGGGTGTCATTAGCTTATTTCCATCAATTTTCACCTCAATAAATATTAAGCTTTGCATGAACAATAAGTTAAAATATTGTTTTATGCTTGATCATACTCCTCATTGAAACTTGTCGGTTAACAATGTAATAGGATTAAGTTCAAAAGAATGTAATGAAATGCATTCCTTTACGTTCCTACTCATCTTATATGAGGAAATTCGATGTGAAAACATATATAGTTGATTTGGAAGAATACAAGTGTTATGTTCTCTTCATTCTTTTAAGTTTCAAAGAATGCTGCAAATCTCTACGTTAAGTATAAAACACTTTAATACCAACATTTTGAGCAAACTTTCAAGAATATAATTTAAACCCAACATCATGATGATACCACATATTTAGGGAGAATGAAATGTAATGTAACATTTGTTTAAAAGTAAATAAATTTGTCGTATGAATTGAATTTATCTTGTTTAAAATGTATTGATAATGATTGAATGTGATAAATGATGTTAAAATGCACTAAAAGATGTCCAAAATGCAAACAAAAAAAAATAAAGAAAGAAAGGAACGGAGAGGTAGTTAACTGTTGCTGGTTTTTTTAAGTATGAGCGGTAGTTAAATACCGTTGGGGGTATTTGTGTCATTTCCATGTGTTTTTAGGAAGTTTTTGTTGTCAAAAAAGCAACACACAATATTGTTTACTCACTTTTTTTGACCCAAGTTGAACCGTGGCTAACCCTAAAACCAGAGATAGACATAAGAGCAATGATAGGTAGACACCTTTAATGTGTAATTTTAGTTAACCTAATATATGGTGTGTGTGACAATATTTTTTTAGTTGCATGACCACTATTTTTTCAGAATTTATTTGGTTAATAAGTGGAAAAATAATGGTCACACGCATTTTAGCTGCGTGACCATATTTTTCAGCTTCTAAATAGTGGTCACGCAACTGAAAAAATGTGGTCACACAGACTATATATATATAT